>Ga0160473_100081_pt1 | contig 105983 bp, 85 predicted proteins | sample HID1975I_E11MG_FD_108217 | JGI IMG/M metagenome (GOLD analysis project Ga0160473, IMG submission 108217) | Enriched soil microbial communities from UW Madison campus, WI, USA - HID1975I_E11 MG | ecosystem: Environmental > Terrestrial > Soil > Unclassified | place: USA: Madison, Wisconsin...
CCCACCTTCTGCCACGATCAGCTCGAGACACTGGAGTGCGCCTGTCTGGCAGCGGCATTGGCTCGTGCGTCGATCGGCGATCTGCAACCGATTGAAGAACCGCTCCAGCGCGTCAGCGCTTGGCGCGTAGCACAACAGATGCCCCTCGGGCGTCGAGAGTTCGACCCCAGGCACAACATAGATGCCGGCGTTGCGACCCGCTTCGATCGCCGCCGCGACATTCATGATCTCGTTGTGATCGGTCAGCGCGATGATCGAAAGGCCTTCGGCGCGCGCCGTCTCCACGATCGCAGCCGGTGTCGCCGTTGCATCGCGCACATCGTGCGACGCCCCGAAACTATGGATGTGCAAGTCGCCACGGAAGAATTTCGCCCCGCTGCTCAACGCCGCCAGTGTCTCGGCTACCACCTGACCCCCTCGTCAAATCTTCCCGCCACTGACTAACCCCTTTGGAAGTCAGCACCAGTCAACTCTTGTTATTGTATTTTCATCCGTGTGGCGAACAGGTCTTCTTCTCGCCTGTCTTGCGAATTATCCATGGCGTAGCCTGCTTGAGCCCGGCCGATTCACGGCTGCGGCGGTATGCCATAGCGGCACTGCGTGTGTCAGTTGGCATTATGGAGGTGCCGTATGCATGAAGCCATGATCCGGGACGCAGCGCGGGCCCTTGTCGCCCGGCTGAAGGAGTTGCTCGATCAGGGCATGGCGCCGCAGGTCGTACTGACACGCGAGGAAGCGCTTCTTGCTCAAAGATTTGCAGAAAAAGATTTGCAGAAAGCGTCGCCGACCTGTTGACCCCGGCGCCATGACGGGCTCACGATAGCGGCCCGGGCCAGACCGAACCCGCAGCCGCCATGATGCTGACCGCTGCCGGGGACGGCTCTGTCCATCACGGGCGGATCTTATCATCCGCTAATTATCACCCACCGAACGCTATGGTGCCGCGCGGCACGGTATACGTTCGCGAGAAGGCTCAAAGGCAGACCATGGTTGTGGCGAATGGCTCTGACGGGGCTCAGGCCAATATGCTCGACGTCATGCGCGGCCTTCAGGCCATGCTCGCCAGCGCCATGACGCTCGACCTGAACGATATCGCCAAACGCAATGCGGCCATGGTGCGCGAGCTTGCCCGGTTCTCCTTTCCGGACATCGCTGCGGCCGCGGGCGGCCTGCTGACCTATCCGGAGAATCAGCCTGCAACCTTCCGGCTGGAAGCGCTCATCTCGCTCGCGGCAATCCACGCCAAGGGCGTCGACAAGCCGACATCGAAGGATCTTGCGCGCTGGCTGAATGGCTCGCTGCTGACCGATCCGCTTGGTCAGCAGGAAGACCCGACGGAGGACGTGTTCGTCTCGAACATTCCCTCTTGGAATGGCAATGCCCGTCTGTTTGACGGGCTGTGGGGTGACAATGACAGCGGCACCGAGGCGCTCCTATGGGCCATCATGCGGCTCAAGAGCCAGGAATGGGCCGCGACCACCCTCGATCAATGCATGGCCATGCTTGCCCTGAGCGAGGAGATTGCCGAACGGGCCGGCATCCCGCGCTACACGCGTTCGACCGCCAGCCCGCGACAGCCGATCGATGTGTCCGAAGCGAGAATCGAGGAGGCGTGCGCCCGTGTCACATTCGCGTTCGATGACCTGATGCGGTTTGGCATTCGCGCCGGCCGTGTCGCTCCCTTCGGTCTAATCCTCGCAGACCGCGAAGCGCTCATGGGCCAGTCGATCGGCCACAGCGATATCGAGCGGCGGCCTCTCATCCAGCACGACAGGGCGATCATCGTCGTAATGCCGACCACGATCGGTGCCGCGATCCGACGCCATGTCCTCGACGCCGCCGCTGGCGCCGGCGCGCTCGCGCAGGTCGAGGCAGTGATCGCCGACATGCATTTTGCCGAACTCCGTGGATTCGGTCTGACCGGCTTCAGAGCCCGGCAGGTGCGCAAGCCTGGCTCATTTTCCCCCAATGGCCGGGACCTCGTGGCCACGTTCGATGAGGGGGCCTATCTCCATCTCGTCTACGCGGGCGAAGCGCTCGATGACTTTCGCGCCAACGGGCACCGATCGCTCCAGATGCTGTCGTCCGACATCAGCGCACGCGTCGCTGTGGTGGCGGCCGAGCTTAGCGGTCGGCCGGATTATCAACGCGGCCTGACGGTGATCGTGCATGGCGGGCTCGGCCGGGGCTTCTCGATCGAGCTGACGCACGAGGCGCCCAATGGATGGCGCAGCGTCAGCGTCGGTATCGCCGATATCACCCGGATCTTCTGGGAACATGGCTTCAGCGCGCTGCGGCTTTGGAAGATTCTGGATCAGGAAGCACGGTTGCCCGAACGCGGGTATCTGCTCGGCAACATCAACGGCTTCGCCAACCTCTACGGTTTCCTGCGGGGCACCGCGATGGCCATGGTGCCCGACATTGCCGCGCCCGGCGGGATCCGCCTTGCTACCGACCATGTCGGCACGCTGCGTGCGCATCTGCGATCGCTGCTCGATCCCCATGTCGCGATGAGCGATGATGGTCGGCGCTGGGTTGAGGTACAGCGCTCCGCGACGGACGTTTTCTTCGAGGAGGTGAAAGGGCTGCCCCTGTTCGTCGACCGCTCTGCGATTGCGAATGGAGACCTGACATCCTGTGTCGAAACCGCAAGGCGTCCCTGGTGGGTAAGTCTCGAACGCGACGCTCTCGGCTCCGTCGGGCTGAGCATCGTCCATCAGCTCTGGGACATGGTCCAGAACTGGATGCTGCGGGCCGCGCAGCTGCTGGAAGACCGCTTCCCCGGTCTGCCCGATGGGCCGATCCGCATCCTCTTGACCGTACCCGACGTCGAATCCTTTGACGCTAACGCCGCGCCTACCGCGGCCTACGGGCCGCCCCATGTCGAACAGACGGGCAATACGATCGCGGTCCGATGCGGGAATGAGTATCTCAATGCCTTCGCGCGCGCCGACAATGTGGCCGAGCGGTCAATCTTGGCGGGCATTGCCGGTGCGGTCGCAACGATCGCCGGAGAGGCGATGTCTGGAGCAGATGCCGAGCGCTTTGCGCTCGATGTCATCGGATCGACCTCGGCCCGCTTCTTTCATATGTTTACGCCGCGCAACCCGACCATGCTGGTTCACGCGGCTGCGGGCCTTGGCCGGCCTCGCCTGCTTCAGGATGAAGACATCGCATGGGGCAGGCTGCAGCTTGCCGAGGCCGCAGGCTGGAACGCCGGCCAAGGGCCGATCCCCTTCGACCAGGCGCCGGCAATCCTCAAGGCCGCCTCCGTCGCCCTCCTGAGGCGAATCGAGGCGCTGATGCAGCAGATCGACCGTGAGTCGCTGGTCATGCGCCTTCTCGCCAACCATGGTGCCGTCGTGCATGATCGCTTCAGCTGGCAGCAGACCGCCGCCGCGTTGCTTGCCCTGTATCAGGACCAGGCAGATATCATTGCAGCGTCCAACCATCTCGAGGTCCAGCGGGGGATCGCGGGCCTCGCCGCGCGAGTCCTCACCGAAATGGCGATCTGCATCGCGCCGGTAAGCGGTGGACGCGTGCCAGGCGATGCCGATCTCGATCAGCTTTACGCCGACCTCGCGATCATGGTTGAGTGTGCCAATCAGGATGATGCCATCCATTGGGGGCTGGCGGTGACCCCGCCCTTCGTGAACGACAATGGCTCCCTGTCCTTCGACGAGACCTTCCGGCAGGCTGAGCAGACCCCGTACATCAATGCCCATGGCGAGCGCGCGTTCCGGCGTGCCGCTCGCGCGTATCCACGCCATTTCGAGGTGAGCGCAACGCCTGCCAAGCTGCAGGCCGAGCCCGATTTTCTCGCAGCGATCCTTGACGAATATGGCCTCGACCTCTTGGCCTTCGCTCGTTTTGCCATGGACCTGGCCAATGATGCTGCTGCTTCCGGCGTGACAGTCCTCAAGATGTCGAAGAGCGAGGTAATCAAGCGCCTGCGTGGCGACCCTGCGGACTGTCCTGCCCAGGACGCGGCTAAAGCGTTCGATGCGCTGGCCCTCAAGCCACGCCCACGGTGGGACGAGGAAAAACCGGAGGGCGCAAAGAAGCGCGACTGGTACCCGTGGCGCTTCAATCGCCGGCTTTCGCTCGTGCACCGTCCGATCGTGCAGATAGGGGAGGGCAATGATCCGCTCGTCCTGATCGCACCGGCGCTGGTCGATCATTTTATCACCCGGTTTTTCGAAGCAGAGCAGGGAATGGTACCCGTCGACCTGTTCACTGGCACCGCGATGCGCAGCTGGATCGGCGCGGCCGTCAACCGCGACGGGCACGCCTTTAACAGAAACGTTGCTGACGAGATGCAGCGGATCGGATGGGCGGCGCGCAGCGACGTCAAACTCACCGAGCTAGGCGGGTCGAAAGCTCTTGGCGATGTGGATGTGCTCGCTTGGCATGAGGCTTCCGGCGTAGTGGTGGCGATCGAGTGCAAGCGGCTTCAGGTATCGCGATCGATCGGTGAGATCGGCGAACGACTCGCCGAATATACGACACTGGCGCCGCCCGGTGGACGGAAAACTCCGATCGAGAAGCACCTCAACCGACTTGGGTTCCTCAGGGCAAATCCGCAGCGGCTGGCGAAGCTGACCCGTATCCCGCAAGACAGGATGTCGCTGCGGTCCGCTCTTGTGACCGACCACCTGGTACCGATGCTGTTTTCAGCGAAGGCCGGGACGATGGTCGATGTGATCGCGGAATTCAGCGGGTTGGCCGCAGCCTTCCCGATCCCAGATCCCGCAGCGTAACTCACAACCCATAGCATCCGGCAAACCCAGGCCGGTTCAATCAGGCTCCGAAGCCTTCTCTTCGCACGGCAAACTTCGTCCGCTTTTAGTTAAAACCGTTGTTTGAGGAGCGGATCTGAAGGGCAGCTATGTCCCAGTTCACATCGTTCCGGGGACGAAGGGTGCCGGACGATCATGTAGACGCTCAAGAAAGAACGTTCTAGCCATGTTCCACTTTGGGGTAATGGATGCGACCTGAGGGTCACCGGGGAGAGGAATGCTGGACTTCAGGCAGCTGCGTGGGGGCGTCGATGGTCAAAGGGGCTCATTCGAGCGCTTGCTGCGACATCTAGCTGAGGTGGTCCCACCAGCAGGTGCCACCGAGTTCCGGCCCATTGAAGGCGCGGGCGGTGACGGCGGCGTCGAGGCCTATTGGGTGATGGAGGACGGCACCGAAGCGGGCTACCAGGCGAAATTCCACGAGAAAGCGGGCGACATAAACTGGACGGCTCTCGACGGATCGATAAGGACCGCGATTTCCACGCACCCGGCGATGACGCGCATCACCGTCGGCATGCCGTGCGACCTGACCGATATCAGGCATCAGCGCGGCACCTCCGCGCGCCAGAAGTGGAATCAGCGGCTCTCGGGCTGGAAGGAAGCTGCCGGAGATAGGCCGTTCACGGTCGACTTCCTAGGCGGCAGCCAGATCGAGCGCATGCTCGCGGACCCGCGTGCGGCAGGTCTGCGCGAATATTGGTTCGGCGAACGCGAGTTGTCGGAAACCTGGTTTCGCGAGCGGTTCGGGCAGGCCGTTGCCGCGCTCGACGAACGCTATCACCCCGAAGACCATGTCGATGTCGGCGCGAGCCAGCTGTTTCAGGCGCTACGCGGCAGCGCCGATTGGCGCGGGGGCTACCGGCAGCCGCTTGCAGCACTGGCGGAGCTTCTGCCCGATGATCCCGGCGAGGGAACGCCGGATGCGCGATGGTACACCGCCCTCGCGCTGGCGGTGCATCGCCTCGAGACGATTGCGGCGCAGCCACTGCGAGGCGAAGAGGCCTTTCCCCTGCAAGACTGGCTGGACGCGTGCGAGGCCGCGATCGACGCCATCGGGCAAGCCGGCCCCATACTTCACGATGAAGACAGGTCAGATCGTGACGGCTTCGGTTTGCGCAGGTTGCGGGAGCGCCTCGACCAGATGGACGAGGCGCTGATCGATTTGCGGGATCGGCTTGAAGGCACCTTCCAGGAAGCGGACCAGTCCCGCTTTGCGATCGTCGAGGGCGAGGCGGGAAGTGGCAAATCCCATCTTATGGCGCGGGAAGTAGGCGTCGCCCTCGATGCCGGCGAACCGGCGATCATGCTGCTCGGCACCGACTTCCGGCATGGCGACGATCCCGGCATCGAGATTGCGAGGCGGCTGGAGCTGCCGGGGATGACGACGGAGAAACTGCTCGGCGCTTTGGGCGCCGCAGCCACGGCCCGCGGAGCGCGGGCACTCATCTGCATCGACGCGCTCAACGAGGGCGGTGGGGCGCAGTATTGGCGCAACCGTCTAGCAGGCTTTGCGGCGCAGGTTCGGGCGAACCCTCATCTCGCGCTCTGCGTCTCCTGCCGGGACGTATATTCCGAGCGCGTGTTCACCGCCTCATCAAGGGAGCATGCGGCCGAGATCGTTGTCGCGGGTTTCGAGACGGAAGACGAGCGCGAGCGGGCCGCCGTGGTCTATATGGACCGACGGGGCATCACGCGGCCGGCGTCCCCTTGGCTCCCCCCGGAGTTCGTCAATCCGCTGTTCCTGCGCACTACCTGCGTCGCGCTCCAGCAACAGGGCAAGACCCAGTTTCCATTAGGGCTACGCGGGTCGCGCGAGATGCTTCGATTCTACCTCGATGCCGCCGCTACAACGCTGGAGACGATATATGATGGTAGCGCGGAACTCGTCGCCCCGCTGACCCTGGGGCTGCTCGACGTCGCCGGCGCCATGGCGGACGGCCGGGTTGACTATATCGAGCGCCGCGTCGCCGCCCGCCTGCTGGATGCAGCCTTCGCGAGTTATCAGGCCCCGAATAACATGGGCTGGCTGGACCTTCTCCATCTGCGCGGACTGTTGCGGTACGATCCCCCACCCTATGACAAGGAAGTCGAGGACGATCCGCTCGACGTGCGGGAGGATGTGCTGCGCTTCGCGTTCCAGCGCATACAGGACCAGCTCGTCGCTAAGAGCCTGACGCAGGCCATGCGCGAGCCTGGGGCACCCTTCGAAGAGGACGCTCCGTTCGCCTTCATGCTCGGTCGCTGGGGTATTAAGGAGGAGTGGCGCGGCGTCTTCGACGCTCTCGGTATTGTGTTCGCCGATGAGTGGCGAACCGAAATTGTCGATTACCTTCCCGGCGGCTTGGAGCGATGGTGGGGGCGCACTTCAATCCAGGCGGCGTTCGTCGAGAGCGTGCGCTGGCGCCAGCACGGTTCCTTCAGCGACCGCACGGTCGAGTTGTTGAATCGGCTGAGCTGGCAAGCGACCCCGTTGGAACTCCTGATCGAACTTTCGGCGGTTGAGGGGCATCCATGGAACGGTGACATGCTTCACCGGAACTTGGTGCGACGCCCCATGCCCGAACGGGACGCCTTCTGGACGCAGCGGGTGAACGGTGAAATCGAGCAGCGCGGCGCTACCTACCGGCTTACCAGCTGGGGTCTGGGCCAAGGGCCAGACACCGCGAACAGCGAGACGGTGCGGCTGGCGTTGTCAACATTGGGATGGATACTGACCTCGTCGAATAGGACGCTACGGGATAGTGCAACGAAAGCGGCCACCGAAATCCTGATGCGCCATCCAGGTGCCGTGGCACCGTTCGTCGAGCGCTTCGCCGGAGTCGATGATCCTTATGTCGTGGAACGCGTGCTGGCCGCCGTGGCAGGCGCATGCCTGCGCAATCCTCAGGCGGACCGTGTGGCAATCGCTGCGAACGCGATCTGGCGACATGTTTTTTCCGGTGCATCCGTTCCCCTGCACGTCCTCGCCCGCGACTATGGCCGACTGGTGATGGAACTGGCGCTCGACAGGAATGTGCTTCCGGAAGGGTGCGATATCGCCAGATGCCGCCCACCTTATGGCAGCAGAGCGCCGCGCTTCGGGTTGGACAAGGCGAAGGTGGAAGCGGAAGCCGAGGCCGTTGGCGACCGTCACATCGCGGATTCATGCTTCGGCTTCGCTGGCGATTTCGGCGAGAAGATCATCAAGTCACGGATCCGAGAGTTCACGAGCATTCCGCTGACACGGCCAAGGCCAATGCGCTTGTCGGAAGCCTTCGAAGCATTCAAGGGGAAGTGGATCGCCGGAGACGAGATGAAGGAGATTCTCCTCGACCTCGTCAAGCTCACCGCGCCGCGCTCCGGACAGAAGGGTGATGAGGCTGAGACATTCGCGCACGCCGATCATCATCTACGTCAATTGCTCGGCGTCAGGGCGACAAGAGCCTATGAGGAAGATGTCATCCCGCACCTCAAGGGCCGGAACGGCTGGTCCGGCATTGGCAGGGATCTTCCCCTCGTTGATTCGCAGCAGGCGCGGCTCTGGATCGCCCGCCGGGCCATCAGGCTCGGCTGGTCAAGCAAAAGGTTTCCACGCGATTATGGCGCCGGGAGCGACACCGCTCCTCATGCTCGGATCGAGCGGATCGGGAAGAAGTATCAGTGGATCGCATTCCACGAATTGCTTGGACGTCTTGCGGACAATGTCTGGCTCGCACCGGAATGGGGACCGCTCGAAGTCCGCGCGTACGATGTGCCGACGAACCTCCCCTTCCTGCGCGATATCGAGCCCACCGTGCGGCCAATAGAAGATGAAGATATAGGCTTCGCTGCAACATCGATCCCGGCCGTCCCCCGCATCACAATCGACAAGGTCCCGACGGAAGACATGCCCTCCTGGGTTTTCGACGACGCGATTCCGCGTGAACGGCTGTCACTGGGACTGTGCGGGGATGTGTCGGACGGCGACTGGCTCACCCTTTACCGTTACACGGATAGCAAGACGCGCCATCCGGGCGTCGATCGCATGGGCGGCGCGCCGTTCAGACTGAACGACTTCCACTTCCTGATGATGGTCGGCATCGAAGCTGGGCAGGAAGCGCTGTTCGCCCGGCGAATGAGCCGCGCCTGGGCCGATTTTCACCACGACTGGATGATGTGGGGCGACCTGACCGATGGTCCCTACGTCTATGAAGCGGGCGCCCGCAGCACCTGGCCCGATACGGAATGGGTTGATTCGGACGGGATTCAATCGGCGGAAGCTCGCTATCTACGGCTCTGCCGGCAGTATCGCTGGGAGCACCATCTCGATGCGACCCTGCCCTCTGGACTTTCCATGCATGTGCCCAGCCCCTGGTTGCTCAAAGAACTCGACGTCGGCGCCGATCCCAACCTCCCCGGGGTGTGGGTCGACGCCGATGGCCAGCAGGTTATCATGTCGAGCACCGGCGACCGTAATTCGTTCTGCCTTGTGCGACGTGGCGCGCTCGAAAAAGTGCTGGAAGCACGAGGCGTAACGCCTCTTTGGGTAGGTATCGGAGAGCGCGGCGCGTGGCCCGACGCCAAGAAGAATGCAGGCCCGCAGCGACGCTGGAACGGGGTGTTTTGGCAGAACGGCAAAGACGTTCTGGTTGAGGCCTGGGCCGAGGATCATCGTCCTGAGCGGCCGATGCGGCAGGAGAAAGTCCGCTTGTATAAAGCAACCTCGAATGTTTCGGCCGAAGCAAATTAGACAAAGCCATCTGCTATCGCATCTCCGGTTATGATTTTGCTAGACTCTATGACAAAACAATCGAACCAGACCGATCCCTTCGTCGCCATTCGCGCGTCCCTACAGGCCCGCGAAATTCTCGTAGGCTTGGAAAAGCATGGGGTGGGCAATGACCAGCTATACTATCACTGGGTAGGAACAATTGGCCTTGGGCCCTCCTATCGCGACCTCAACGCCTTGCTCGATCGGCTGGAGAAAGAAGGTTTTATCGCCACCGAACAAACCGACGGTTTCCGCGTGATCAAAGCCACGCTGGCCGGCATTGAAGTCGCACAGTCTCGTGTCGGCGTTGGCTGGATCGCCCGTGTAGAGGTCCGGTAGGCTGTAGCGCTTTGCCTTACGCATGCGAAGCGCGTTCGATGGCTCTGGCATCTGTCTGATGATGCCCGATGTCGCTAGCGACGTTATTCCAGACGAAACCGACATAGTGGTAACGGAGGTCGTCTTGCATTGAGAAGAAGGCAATGACTGAGTCCGGCCCAACGGCGATGCGCCCTGATGACCTAGCTAGAGATGGAGGGCGGCCTTCGATCCCCAAGCGGCGGCCTGAGCAGGAGGTGTTCGACGAGATCGCGGAGCTCACCGCCACGCCCGGCTACGCGCACGTGATCGCATTCCTGTGCGTGCGCGACAATTTCATCTGGCATCGCCGCGACGGGATGAAGGCCGAGGACCTGCAGCACCTCTATTCGAGGTCGCGGCTCATCCGGACCGAGATGTCGACGCTCATTGGATTGATGGTGCGCGCGGGTGGCGATCTGGCCGCTCCGCCACCCGCCGATGTCGACACGCTCGTCAAGCGGACCGACGCCCTGATGGAGGAACTGCACCGGAGCATGGGCGCACCTACGCTCGAGAGCATGTTCACGGCGTTCGAGGTCGGCGCAACCCCGCCCAACCCATGGGAAAGCGGTGGCGCAATGCGCGAGCCAATCTTTTATGGGGGCGAGGGCGCATTCTCGTTCCAGAACTGCGACTTCGCGCTCGAGAAATATGCCGCCGATGACCCCTGGCTGCAGGAGCAGCGGAAAGCCGGTATCGCCGACATGGTCGCCTTCGCCAAGGCTGCCGCCGATATTCAGAACGGTAAGGTCTCCGGCGCGATGGCAGCGGGCGCAAACACGCCGGGCGATCTGCGCCTGCTCGAGGCGTTCACGCTGACCGCCGCCGAGATCGCTTTTGTCGCGGGTCTCAGTGAGGAGACCGCGAGCGCCTGCATGGCCGCATTCACGCTGGCTGGAAAGCGCGGCAATCCGTCGTTCGCCTCGATCAGCGACTTCAACGCCGTTAACGGGTCGCCGGTGCTGGAGACGGGAGACGGGCGCCACCTGCTTTTCCACTTCAATGCGCTTGCGGAGGCCGTCTACGAGTCGCCCTTTTACTGGATGTTCGACGACAGGCCCTACAGGCCGACGCTATCCGACCATCGTGGCGACTTCACCGAGGCGTTCGCGGTTGATCGCCTGTCGCGGGTGTTCGGTCCGGCCCGGGTGCATCGAGGCGTGAACATCGACCGCGCGAAGGGCGACCGTGTTGGCGAAATTGATGTGCTCGTGCTGTTCGCCGACCGGGCGATCGTGTTGCAGGCCAAGTCGAAGCGCCTCACCCTCGCTGCGCGCAAGGGCAACGACCTCCAGCTGCGCGGCGACTTCAAGGGCGCGGTCCAGGACGCCTACGATCAGGCGATGGACTGCGCGACCGCGCTTTCGGACCGTTCGCTGCGCTTCAGCACCGCCGACGGCACGACGGTGGAGATTCCACCCGAGATAACGCAGGTCTTCCCGGTCTGCCTGGTGTCGGACCACTACCCGGCGCTCGCCTTCCAGACGGACCAGTTCCTGGTTCGTCGAGAGGAGCCCAAGGTCTTCGCCGCACTCGTCATCGACGTCTTCACGCTGGACGTGATGGCTGAGATGCTCGAGCGGCCGATCCGCTTCCTGAGCTATCTCGAGCTGCGCGCCATCGATGGCCCGAAGGTGCTAATCCACCACGAGATCACACTGCTGTCCTACCACCTGAAATACAATCTATGGCTGGAGAAGGAGCACGACATGGTCGTGTTCGAGGACGACTTCGCGGCAGACATAGAGATCGCGATGGGCGTGAGGAGAATGGGCCAGCCCGGAGCGCGGACGCCGAAGGGCGTGCTAACCGTCATCGCGGGTTCGAGGCTGGACAGGCTCATCGGCGCGATCGAGTCGAAGCCGACCGGCGCACTAGTCGACACGGTCATGCTCGCCTATCAGCTCGCCGAGGATGGCATGACGGAACTGCGCGACAACCTCGACAAGGTGGTTGCGAACGCAGGGTGGCGGGGCTCATCAAACTTCGTGCTCGGCTTCGGCGGGTCGGGCATCGCCATCCACTGCAACGGCGACACCGACGCCAACAGTCTCGCCAGGATCGACGACCACATGCTCGCGCGTAAGTATCGTAGTCGCGCGGACAGCTGGTATGGCATTGTCATCGGACCCAGTGGAACGCTGCGCTTCGGGCACAAGGTCGAGTTTCCCTGGAAGCATGACAGCAAGGCTGAACGCGCCGCCAACAAGCTCATCAAGCGCCCGGTCACGACGCTCGCCGCTCCGCGACCCGCGCTAGCCGGGCGCAACGAGCCCTGTCACTGCGGAAGCGGCTTGAAGTACAAGAGATGTCACTTGGACATTGATCAACGCGGGTGAACGCCGCCAGCCGGTCCTTATTGAATCATTCGGCGACGGCATCCTTGCGAGGCGGAACGTCTGCTCTTTCCAAAAGCCGAAACTCGAGTGGCGAAGCGGGAACGACGGCTTAGTCCCCGTTCCCGCCCTCGCGGTCAGTCGCACAAGCCTGGTGAATAAATGTCTGAAGTTGGGCGGGCGGCAAGGCAGCCTGAATGGCCGGGATTGGGTCTGCGTTACACCCTGCTACTTTCACAGCGTAGCTCTGAGGATGACCTCGACCGTCTCCTCCGGCATGTCCCACATCGGAAAATGACCGCTGGAGTCGAACCAGTGCAGCTCTGCGGACGGGAACGCAGCTTTTGCGCGCGCCGCCTGACCCGGCAGGCAGAGCCTGTCGTGCCTGCCCCATCCGATCACGATCCGGCCAGTGCAGTCGGCAGCAGGACCGGTCTGCTCGGGCCCGTTCGCAAGGTCATGCACCAGCGCATCGAACGTCTGTGTCGTACTGAGACCGGTCAGCTCGGTTGCCACCATCTGCGGATCAAGCGCCCAGGGATGCGCGGACAATTGGGCGAGCAGGGCAGTGCGCGAGGCCGCGTTACGGCTCAGCGTCGGCAGGGCGGGCCGGATCGCCCGCAACAAGCGGCCCGAGACGCCGATCGTGGTCTTGAAGAAGGTGCGCTCCCAACCACGCCAGAACCCACCCGGGTCAAGGGCGACGACGTTGCCCACGACGCCGCGCCTGGCAAGTTCGAGCACCATCCGCGCACCCATCGAGCTGCCGACGACGTCGATCCCGGTCAGCTCGTGTTCCACGATATAGCGCTGTACGCTCCCGACCAGGCCGTCGAACGTCCCGCTATCGTGCTCCGCAGGCGTCGCGCCATGTCCGGGCAGATCGATCGCGATCACCGCTCGACTGGCGCCGAGCGAGTCCAGAATGGGGCTCCATGATCGCGAGCTTCCGCCCAGTCCGTGGACGAGCAGCAGTTTGCGGCCAGAGCCGCGGTTGATCTGGTGCATCTCATTCCATTTCGGTTATCTGAGACGGCGCAACGAGCACCGTCCGTGCGTGGCACCACTTAATCTGCGAGCTGCCGTGCGCCGGTCGTCGCGGAGTTCGATCCACAAAGAGGGATCGCACGCCGCCACGACGATGGGGGATGCGCAGCTTAGCCGTGCGGGCGCATGACCACCTTGATGACGCCGTCCTCCTTGTCGCGGAACCTGGCGTACATCTCGGGCGCGTCCTCAAGGCTGGCCGGGTGCGTGATGACGAAGCTAGGGTCGATCTCCCCGGCCACGATCTTTTCCAGCAGCGGCTTGGTGTAGCGCTGAACGTGGGTCTGGCCGAGCTTGATAGTCAGCCCCTTGTTCATCGCCGCACCGATTGGCAGCTTGTCGCCCATGCCGACGTAGACGCCAGGCACCGACACCGTGCCGCCCTTGCGGCAGCTCATGATCGCCTGTCGCAGCACGTGGACGCGGTCGGTCGCGAGGAACATCGATGCCTTGACCTTGTCCATGACGGCATCGGCCGCGCCGTGGCCGGCGGCCTCGCAGCCGACGGCGTCAATGCAGCTGTCGGGCCCGCGGCCCTTGGTCCGCGCCTGGAGCTCGTCGAAAACGTCGGTCTCGGCAAAGTTGATCGTCTCGGCACCGCCCGCCTCGGCCATGGCGAGCCGTTCGGGCACCTCGTCGATCGCGATCACGCGGCCGGCACCCATCATCAGCGCGGAGCGGATGGCGAACTGGCCGACCGGTCCGCAGCCCCAGATCGCGACCGTATCACCCGGTTCGATCTGCGCGTTCTCGGCGGCCATGTAGCCGGTCGGGAAGATGTCAGACAGGAACAGCGCCTGATCGTCGGTGACGTTGTCGGGGATTTTGATGGGCCCGATGTCGGCCATCGGCACGCGCAGATATTCGGCCTGCCCGCCGCAATAGCCGCCCAGCATGTGGCTGAAGCCGAACAGGCCGGCGGGCGAGTGCCCCATCGCCTTGGCGGCCATTTCGGCATTCGGGTTGGTCCGGTCGCAGGCCGCGAACAGACCCTTCCTGCAGAACCAGCAGTCGCCGCAGCTGATCGTGAACGGCACCACCACGCGATCACCGATTTTCAGGTTGGTAACCTCGGAACCGAGCGCGACGACCTCGCCCATGTTCTCGTGGCCGAGGATGTCGCCCGCTTCCATAGTGGGCTGGTAGCCGTCGAGCAGGTGAAGGTCCGATCCGCAGATCGCGCAGGCGGTGACCTTGATGATCGCATCGCGCGGATGCTTGATCTCGGGGTCTGCGACAGTGTCGACGCGGACATCGCCCTTACCGTGCCAGCAGAGTGCGCGCATATTTCTTCTCCATATGAGCAGGAGCTCCGCCAGAATCGGAAAAGCGACTGATAAGCCTCAACGCCCCCGCGAGCAGAACGGGCGCAAACCGTCGTCTGTATAATCTTGTTGCCCCGCGTTGGCGTATCTCACAAGGACCTCGCCACTGCACCAAGCCGACGACTCCAAGCTGAACGAACGACCGAAGCTGGTGAATGGCACAGGCACTTTGGACGGCCGGATGTAGGTCGTGGCGGTCATCAGGCCGGCCTGATGTCAGCCGAAGCGCACCTTCCCCTCCAGTCCTGCAACCTTGCCCGCGAGGCCGGGCACCTCTTCTAGCTGGCGGAGCGCGTTGAAGCGGCCCCGTTCCTCGCGGTAGCGGACAATTTCGAAGCCGTGCCCCTTCAGTGCGGGGAGCGCGTCGATCTCGTCCGCGGTGGCGACGTTGACGTCGATGCTGTCGGGCCCGGTCATAGGTTCGCCTGCTCGTCGTGCGGCAAGTCGGCGTCCGGCGGGTAGTAGAGCGTCGCGCACTCCGCGTGCAGGCAGCCGCCTTCGATCGTGATGTCGTCGCGGTAGGCGTCGGCGATAAACGACAGCGTGTCGACGTGCCGTGCCTCGAAATACATCGGGTGCACGTCATCGCGGCCCGCGCCATAGACGACGCGCCCGACCTTGGACCAGATCGATGCCATGGTGCACATGCCGCACGGCTGGAGCGTCGAGTAGAGCGTCGCGCCGCGCAGTTCCATTTCGCCGGTGCCCTTGCACGCTCGGCGGATCGCCATCATCTCGGCGTGCGCGGTGGCGTCCGGCAGTTCTTGGGTCTGGTTGCGCTCCGCCGCGATCTCGCGCCCGTCGAGCACGATCACGCAGCCGAGCGGGGAGGTCGACGGATCGGATCCCTTGGACCGCGCGACCTCGATCGCGCGGCGCATCCAGTGCTCGTCCGTCGGCTCAAACGCCTTGCTCGCCATCTCAGGCTTCGCTCACGGCGTCGGCGTGGAATTCTGCAAAAGCCTCGCGGACCTTGGCGGCCATCGCGTCGTCCTCGATGTCGACCGATACGCTGACGACCCCCTGCAGCGGTGCGTCGCCGCGCGGCTCGGCACTGGGCTCGCCTGCGTTCTTGTCGGAGCCCGCCTGTTCCTCACCTGCGCTGTTTTCGTCGCAGTCGGCGGCGATGAAAACGTCCGTTCGCTCGACGCCGTGCTCCTGCACCAGGCGCTCGACCGTCATTTCAGCCTCGCGTCGCGTCTCGAAGGTGGCGGTCAGTGTCGTGCCCATGATCGTTCTCCCGTGCCGCCGACAGGGGCCGGGGTCGGGGCATAACGCGTGGCGAGGCATCGGGTTCGCGCATCGCGCGTTGACCGTCGATGAAAACCGTTCGCTTGCCTGATGGCACCAATGTGCCCGCCCTGGGTCAGGGCACCTGGATGATGGCTGAGGATTCGCAGCGCCGGGGCGACGAGATCGCGGCGCTGCGTGCCGGCATCGATCTCGGCATGACGCTGATCGACACAGCAGAGATGTACGCGGACGGCGAGTCCGAGCGGCTGGTCGGCGAGGCGGTGGCAGGCCGTCGCCACGACGTTTTCCTAGTCAGCAAGGCCTATCCGCAGAACGCCTCCCGTAGCGGACTGCCCCGTGCGTGCGAGGCGAGCCTGCAGCGGCTCGGCACCGATCGGCTCGACCTTTACCTCCTGCACTGGCGCGGCACGGTGCCGCTCGGCGAGACGGTGGAAGCGATGGAACGACTGGTGGACGCCGGCAAAATCCTGCGCTGGGGCGTCAGCAATCTCGATACCGACGACATGGAAGAACTCGTTGCAGCGGGCGGCAAGGCATGCGCGACCAACCAGATCCTTTACAACCTGACACGCCGTGGTCCCGAGCACGACCTGCTACCCTGGCTGGCGTCGCGGCGGGTGCCGATGATGGCGTATAGTCCGGTCGAACAGGGCCGGCTTGTCGCGGATGAAGGATTGCGGACACTGGCAGGCGAGCTTGGCGTCACGCCGGCGCAGGTCGCGCTCGCCTGGCTGATGGCGCGCGAGGGCGCGATCACGATCCCCAAAGCCGGTACTGTCGACCACGTACGGGAGAATCGCGCTGCCGCCGACCTCGCGCTGTCGGCCGAGACCGTGGCTCTGCTCGACGTCATGTTTCCACCGACGAACGGTTCCGTGCCGCTTGCTATGCTTTAGCACCGCCGGCTGCTGAACGAATGTCTGGTTTCGGATGGCGAAGTGGTGACGCTGAAGGGCGGGAACTGGGTCATTGCTGCGACCTGACTCCCATCGGCTTGAGTAATTCGATTCGTAATGAATCTGGCACCGGAGGCATGGTGAAATCCAGAATAGTGGGCGGGCGCAAGGGCCCGCGTCACATTCATCAAGACAGCGGCGGTTGCCCGTTTGACGCGGTAAGGCCGCCATCAACCGGCAGGTTCACCCCCGTCACAAAATGCGCATCCTCGCTCGCCAGGAACGCGATCACCCCCGAGATGTCGGCGGACTCGGCGCCGCGGCCCAACGGGATGCGCTCTTCGAACTTGGCGATGAGCTCAGGCTGTTCCTTCATGCCCGCGGTCAGCGCGGTATAGGTGAGCGACGGGTTGACCGCGTTGACGCGCACGCCGTTCTTCGCCTCGTCCATTGCCAGCGCCCGGGTGAAATTGCTGACGGCGCCCTTTGCCGCGCAGTAGAAGCTGTGGTTCCAGTCGCCACCCAGCCCCGACACCGACGAGACGTTGACGATGCAGCCCTTCGATTGCCTCAGGTGCGCGATCGCCGCACGGCTCATGTGAACGGCGCCGTACAGGTCGGTCTCGATCACCTTGGTGAATTCGGCGAAGTCGCCCTCGTCGACCTTGCCCAGATGATCGACGCCGGCGTCGTTGACCAGCACGTCGATCCGCCCGAAGCGGTCGACTGCGGCCTGAACCAACGCCTCGCACGCAGCGCGGTCGGACACGTCGGTTTGATAGGCCTCGACCCGACCGTGCCGCTCAGCGCGCCCGCCAGCTTGTCCAGCGCGCCCTTGTCGATGTCGCCCAATACCAGCGTCGCACCTTCCTCGGCGAAGCGGCGCGCAGCGCCTTCACCGATGCCCGATGCGGCACCGGTGATGACGACGACCTTGTCGGAGAAGCGCGACATCATGCGTTCTCCGCCCGTACATCGTGCTTGCCCTTGGCAAGCTCGGGCTCTTCGGTCCTGCGCTGCGCGATCAGGATGGCGATCTTCCTGCCTTCGAGCTTCATGATTGTCCTCTCGCTATCTTCGACACTGGCGTTCCGGCTCAGGCCGGAATGTCCTGAATGCTGGCGGTGTTGGCAGCGGCAGTGCCGTTCTCGCGATGACGAAAGTCGCTGAGCGCCTGGTAGACCTGCATGCGCGCGCGCATCACGCCGCCAAGCGGGCGATGTACTTCCAGGCTATGGGCCGGACGGAACGTCATGACCTCGTCGAAATAGCGGACACGGTCGGGACCATAGGCTGACTGCCGGGGCAGTCGGATCGTGGCGACGGTGCGATACGGGCTCTCGCTCGTGGGCCAGTCGACGGACGTGTCCTCGATGGGCTGCGTCTCGGGATCGGTCCACAGCTGCGCCCGGAGCTCGAACACCGCGTCGCTACCCTCAAAGTAACCGACCGCGGCATGACGGAAGCCATCCTCGTCCTGATGAGGGTCTAGCTGCCAGTCGGCGAGCGCCTTCTGCTCGGCCTCGACGGGAAAGGCGCCGATCTTGGCGACATGGTCCCCGAAGCGCACCGGGCACTGGCTATAATATTCCTCGACCAGCGGGTGGCCAAAGGGATGGCCGTAGAAATCCAGCGTCGGGCTTGGACCTGCTCCGACGGCGTTCAGCACCTTGTTGCTGTTGCGAGCGACAGAAGCGGCCGCACTCTTCACCCCCTCGGGCATGGGAACTGTCAGCCCTATTTTCTTGGCCTGCGAGAGGAAGCCCGCAGCGGTTCCCGCTGGAAAGGTCGTACCGCTGGCAAGGACGAAGTCCTGCGTCGGCGCGTCATGGCCGGGCAGCGTCGCACCCTCGACGCCGAACACCTTGATCGACATGCCGCGGTGGGTCGAGACACGGTCACCCAGCTTCTCACCCGGCCCTTGCGCGAAGCGGACTGCGACATCGAACGTGCCGGCTTTGGCGAACAAGCCCTGAGCAAGTTCGGGCGGCAGCCTGGGTGCGACGATGAGCTTGCCGATCACGCAAGCCGTGCTCTTGGCATGGCTCGCCCGTACCGCGTGCCCGTCGCGCTTCTCGACCGTCTGGCTCTCCCGGGTCATGCCCTGGATGATGCCGTCGATGCTCTCCTGCTCGTCGGGCTCACGTCTTTCGATGTCGGGCGAATAGCGCAGGTAGGTCATGGGATGTCCGATCACTTGGCGGGCGGGAAGGAAAACAGCTGCGTCCTGATCGACGGCGGTGCGCCGGGCGTGAACCAGTTGGTGTCCTGGATATGGCTGGCGGTGACGTACATCGTCCCGTCGCGTCCTTCGGAGAAGGTGTCGGGCCAGCGCAGCCGGCGGTCGGTCAGCACCGTCTCGACGGTCGCGCCGTTCAGCCGCTTGATCGCATAGTCGGTCGGCGAGGTCAGGTAGAGGACGCCCGCCTTGCTCATCCACAGGCCATCAGCGACGTGGGTCTGCGCGACCGTGTTCACGGCTGCCGCCCGGTCGGCCTCGCTGACGTCCGGTCGTAGCTTTGCGGTGTCGATCGAATACAGCGTCTTGCCGGTCAGCGCCTGATAGTAGAGCGTTTTGCCATCCTTGGAGATCGCGATGCCATCGGCAGCGAAGGCGGGTTGGCGACCGTCGGGGCGGACGAGTGGCTTGCCGTCGAGCGTGACCTTCACCGTCTTGTCGACCTGGGTAGAGGCGTGACCGTCGAGCGCGCGGTGGCTCTTGCCGCTCTCCAGGTCGACGACGATGATCGCGCCGCGCGTACCGCTGTCGGTGATGTAGCCGGTCTTGCCGTCGGGCGAGAAGCGGATGTCATTGAGGTAGGTGCCCTGCAATGCCACATCGCCGGGAACCAGGATCGTCTTCGTCACCATGTTCGACGCCAGATTGATGCGGACGAGCTTGGGCGCGCCTTCGAGGATCTTCTCGTTGCCGGGCGCGCCGGGATCGAGCACCCAGAGGTTGCCGTGGCCATCGGGGACGATCGACTGCACGCAGACGAAATATTCGCCGACCGGCAGTTCGTTGGCGCGGGCGTTGCGCCAGCTGTTCCACTTCGCGTCGGGATAGGGGCGTAAGGATCCGTCCTTCATAACCTCGGCAACCGAGATGGGCGCGTCGTCGGTCCAGCGGGGGAAATTGACGAAGCGCCGGCCATCGTCGGTCACGGCGACGCCGGTCGCCTGATGATCGAACTGCGCCACCTGGGTCAGCTGCGCGCTGCGTCCTTGGGCATGGGCGACACCGGCTGCAGCAGCGGCGACCAGGCCGATCGCGGCGATCCCGGCGGCATAGGGGGCGACTTTCTTCATGGACAGGTTCCTATCGGTGACATCAGTGAGCGCGGCGGGGTTGCCGGCGAAGAGGGTAAGGAGGTGGCGCACCACCGCTTGCGGGTTCTCACGCTGCGGAAAGTGGCCGACCCCGGTCATGGTGATGCGCGCGAACGGCCCGACAAATTTTGCTCGCACGTCCTCCGCGGTCGAGGGCGGGTTCACGCCGTCGGCATCGCCGTGGATGTAGAGCGTCGGCAGCGACAACGTCTTGGTCGCCTTGACCTTGTTCTCCAGCCAGGCGCTTCGAGGATCAGGTTCCGCTTCGCCCCAGCGCGCGCGATAGCTGTGGAGCGTCACGTCGACCCAGTCGGGATTGTCGAACGACCGCGCGACACGGTCGAACGTCGCCTCGTCGAACCATCCCGGTGGCGACCAGTTGACCCAATGCAGATGCGTGAACTTGCGTCGGTCCGCACGTACCGTCTCCGCCCCGCGCGCGGTCGCCATGAACCAGTGATACCATTGCCGCTGAGTCTGCTCGAATGGCGGCGTCGGCATGCCGCCGAGCCGGGGCGGGGTCGACAGCATCGCCATCCGCTTCACCCGATCGGGCCACCCGACGGCCAAGGCCTCGGCGGTGTTCGATCCCCAATCGTGCCCCGCGACCATGAATCGGTTGATGCCGAGCGTGTCGAGCAGCGCGATCATATCGATCGCGAGCATCGCGCTGTTGCCGGTCCGCGAGGTATCGTCGTTGAGGAAACGCGTAGCGCCGAACCCACGCAACGTCGGGACGATGACGCGGAACCCTTCCGCGGCCAGTGCGGGCGCCACCTGATCCCACGTCGACGCGTCATCCGGCCAGCCATGGACGAGGAGCAACGGCTGTCCCGCCTCTGCTCCGTGAAGCGACACCTCCATGTGCAGGTCGCCGGCGGTAATCATCGGCATTCGTCAGCCTCCTGACGGTTCAAACTCTTGCGGTCGTTTGGTCGACCCTGCCGCTCCATCGCTGCTTTGGAGGCATCGACAGGACGACAGCCAAACGGCCAAGCGCCCGATTGGTCCCCGCACGGACTTGCCGACGCCGAGGACCAAACGCCGCCCCCGCCGGTCAGGCGCGAACGCCGGCAGGCTCGTGGTACGGGCAGCCGTTCACGCGAGCGCGGAAGTCGGCGGAATGGCGGTAGGTTTCGTTGCGTGCCCGGTTGACGTTCCCGAGCGGGCGGTGCGCGGCGAGCCCGGTCCAGATCGAGAAGCGCATCTCCTCGTTGATCTTCTGAAACTTGTCCTCGGTCAGGCTGTCCTGCTTGGCCGCCCGGATGGTTGCGACGGTCTGAAAGGGCGCATCGTCCTGCTTCCACTCGACGGTCGGGTCCTCGACCGGTTGCTCCTCGAGGTCGCGGCAGAGCTGGACGCGCACCTCCCACTCCATCTCAAGCACCTGGGTTTCCGACCGGATCACGTCCCGCAAGGCGTCCGGCCGGCCAGTCGCGTCGATCGTGGTGTCGGTCTGATCGGTCAGGTCCTTGGACACGGGGAAGATCGCGAATTTGGCGATGTAGTCGCCGTAACGGAACGGCGTGACGCTGAAGTAGGTCTCACCGAGCGGATCCGAGTTGGGCGCCCCGCCGAGCGTCTGCACTTTCGGGCTTTCAATCCCGACCGCGCTGAGCACGGTGTTCACACCGCGCAACACCTTGGACATCGCTTCCTTGGTGCCCTCGAGCTTGTCAGTGGTGCCTGCCAGGAGCTTGAGGTTACCCAGGAACTGGTCGGCGGTCTTGTTCTGGAACACCGGGCCGTTGACCATGACGAAGTCCTGCGCCCGTCCATCTGCACCGGGCAGTCGTTCGCCTTCGACGTCCATGACCTTCAGCGCCAGACCACGCGGCAGGCTGATGGTATCCGGCAGGATGTCGCCCGCGTTGGTCGAGAAGCGCATGACGACCTTGTGCTCGCCCGGGATGGCGAACAGGCCTTGGGCCAGCTCGGGAGGAAGGCCGTCATGGACGGTCAGCGTCCCCTCGAGGAAGCCGTGCGCCTTGGCGTGGACCGACCGCACGGCATGGCCGTAATCCTCGGCTGTCTTTTCGAGGATCTTGTCGAACGTCTGGTTGAGCTTGGTGATCGTCTCGGCTTCGTCGGGTTTTACATCCTCGACGTCGGGAGAATAGCGGACAAGGGTCTGGGTCATGGTCGTTGGTCCTCTCCGGCAAGGAGGCGGCGGCTCAACGCCGCCGCCGTCGCGCTCAGCGGCGGGTTGCAGATGCTTCAAACGCCGTCTTCAGCCTTGCGACTGAGAGATCATTCGCCTGCTTGGCGCCGTTCACGACCTTGGCCATGCCGAAGAACTCATGGGTCACGCCCGGGAAGGTCTTCTGCTCGACCTTGTTACCGGCTGCTCGCATCGCGGCCGCCAACGTCTCGCCATCCGAGCGCAGCGGATCGATCTGCGCGTTGATGATCGTCGTGGGTGGAAGCCCGCGGAGGTTCGCGGCGACCAGGTTCAGGCGCGGATCCTGCGCATCGGCCTTGCTGGTCCGATAGTAGTAGCCGAACCACGGCAGCATCGCCGCATTCAGCGGCTTGGCGTTGGCCGAATCCCTACGCGAGGGCAGCGTCATGCTGCTGTTCGCGATCGGATAGACCGAGACGATGTGGCGCGGCACCGTCAGGCCGTTGTCACGCGCGTAGATCGCGGTCGCGACCGCGAGGTTGCCACCCGCGCTCTCGCCAACCGTGGCGATCCGTGCGGGGTCGCCACCCCAGTTCGCCGCATTCTGCAGCGTCCAGCGATAGGCCGCGGCCGCGTCGTCATGCTGAGCGGGGAACTTGAATTCGGGCGCGTGGCGGTACTCGACCGAAACGACGATCGCGTTCAGCACCTTCGACATGGTTCGCGGCGCGGCATCGTAGGTGTTCACGTCGGCGATGACCCAGCCACCACCGTGGTAGTAGACGATGACCGGCATAGGCTTGCCACCTGCCGGTGCGCTCGCCGGCTTATAGATGCGCGCGAACTGCTTGGGGTCGCTGCCGTACGGCAGGTCCCGCGTCGTGACCGCAGGATCAGGCGCGGTCGACATGCCCTTCTTCTGCATCGCTGCCTTGGCGCCGTCTGCGGCCGAGGGCTGCATGCGAGCTTCCGCAGGCGTGAGCGTCTCGATCGGCTTGCCGCCGAGCGATGCCAGCGCGTCGAGGACCGACTGCATGTCGGGCGCGGCTTTCAGGGGCTGCACGGATGTCGCGGGAGGCGGTGGCGGAGGAGGTGCCGTGATCGAGCGGACTGACTGAGCCAGAGCTGGAACGCCTGCGATCGCGGTCGACGCGGCGATCAGCATTGAAATGGTTCTGCGCAAAAATCCCTCCTGTAACTATCTGTTGCCCAACCATTGGGCGACGCTCGGCGTTTCGGTACGAAAGTAGACGCAAGGCTTGGGCATCGAGGTTCGGGAGTATGGACGGCGGCATGGATGGTCAGGCTTCGAAGGTGGATGAGACACGCGGTTCCAACGCGATGCCGTGCCAGGCGAATGCTCTGCTGCGTCTCTTGAACGACGCTGACCGCGCCGCCCTTGCGCCGCATCTCGAACTGGTGCCGTTCCGCAACGGCGACATGATCGCGCGCGCCGGCGATGCGGCAGACAGCATCTGCTTCCCGTTGACCGGGATCGCTGCGATACTTGACTCGCTCGAGGGCGATCGCCGCTACGCGGTCGCGCTGGTCGGGAGTGAGGGGTTCATCGGTTGGCAGTTGCTGCTCGGCAACGAGCGCTGGCCGCATGACGTGGTGATGAGAGCGGAACACGGCACGGCGATGAAGCTGTCGGCTGCGGCGTTGCACGGGATACTGGCCGAACGTCCGGCGATCGGAACCGTCCTGCTCCGCTTCGTCGACGTAGTCATGACCCAGATGTCCAGGACGATCGTCTCGTCGCTCGCGCATTCGATCGAGCGGCGGATGGCGCGGTGGATTCTGCTGTACCACGACCGCGTGCGTGAGGACGACATCTGCATGACGCACGAGGAGTTCAGGCTCATGCTCGGCGTCCGTCGCAGCAGCGTGACCGACGCACTCCACAAGCTCGAAGAGGATGAGGCTGTCCGCTCCGTGCGCGGGCGCGTGATCGTGCGTGATCGCGAGCGGCTGCTGCGGCTCGCTGGCGACACCTACGGGTTCGCCGAGGCGGAATATCAGCGCCTTCTCGGCCTCTGATCCTATAGATTGTAGACGACGGCGCCTGGGGTGACCTCAGTGGCAGCTTACACAACCCGCATTGCCATCGATTTTCTCTCTCAAAATTGGACGAATAGTAGAGAACGAGATGAACGAATGGCCGCAGATGGGAAGCGATAAACATGTCGCGAATGGCCGCAGCTGGGTCGCTGCGGCAGAAGGGGAAGGCGGCCGCTCTCGACCCATATATGTCGTTCACCTTGCCTTCGCTGACGGTCGGGTTCTGGGTCATCTGACCGATATTCTGTAGATCGAGCAAACCGGGTTACGTTGCGCCTGCTCGATGGTAAGGGAATGCATGCGCAAGCTCGTGCCCTTCCTGGCGTGCCTGATACTGGTCCTGACGACATGGGCCGGCATGGCGCATGCCGCGGAGTCCGGCGGCGTCGAGACGAGCAGGCTCGAGATGGCCGCGCATGCGCCCGGCGATGGGGATGAAGTTCCCGCGGACTCCGACAAGGGCTATCCGCATCACCACACAAGCTGCCACGAGCACCATGTGAACACGCCGGCAGTCCGGACCGCCTCGATTCCGGTCGTGATGGCGTCGACCATGCCGTCACCGGCGCAAAGCCGTGCGCTGAGCGGGCGCGACACCGAAGCGGACCTTCGACCCCCGCAGGCCTGACGAACGTCCGCGGGCGCGCGTGCGCGCCCGGATATACGTCGTCAGGAGCATCACATGAATCGCATCATCGCGGCCATCCTGGCCGCCGGCGCCTGCGCATCGTCGCTGCAGGCCCAGACCAGCCCGCCGGCGACAGCGGCGCCGGTGCTCACGCTCGCGGAGGCCCTCGACCGCGCGGGCGCCTCGTCTCCGTTCCAGGATGCGGCCACGGCCGGGATCCGTGCAGCCGAAGCGCAGCGTCGCGTCGCCGGCCTTCGGCCCAACCCGTCCATCGTCGGCGAGGCCGAGAACGTCGCGGGCACCGGCATCTACCGAGGGCTGCGCTCATCGGAGACGACGGTCGGTCTCGCCCTGCCGCTCGAGCTCGGCGGCAAGCGCGGCGCCCGCATCGCGGTCGCCGAGGCGCAGATCAGTCGTTTCGGCCTCCAGGCCGAGATCGCGCGCGCCGACCTGCGGCTGAGGGTCACGCAGACCTACAACGCCGCGGCCGCCGCCCAGTGCCGGGTGGCGATTGCGGAAGGTCAGGTGGGCGTCGCGGCCGAGGTGCTCCGGGCCGCCCGCGTACGCGTGCAGGCCGGGCGCGCGTCGCCGCTGGAGGAACAGCGCGCCGACGTCGCGCGGATCGCCGCGGAAGGTGCGCTCGAACGGGCACGGCGCTCGGCGGAGGCCGCATCCGGCAATCTCGCCCGTCTGCTCGGCATGCCGGTGGGGCAGCTCGATCGCGACTGGTTCGACGCCGTGCCCGCACCCAGCACGTCGCGTCCTTCAGCGTCGGGAAGCCTGGCGGTCGCCGCGGCCCGCGCCGACCTCGACACGGCCACCGCGCAGGTACGTCTAGCCCGCAGCCAGCGGGTGCCGGACCTGACCGTCAGCGCCAGCGCCCGCCGGCTGGAGCAGACCAACGACGTCGCCGCGGTGTTCGGCGTCTCGATCCCGCTGAACGTCTTCAACAATGGCCGTGCCGCCATCGCCGTTGCCCAGGCGCAGCGCGAGCAGTCCGACGCCCAGCGACGCATCGCGCTCCTCGAAGTCGAGGAGGACGTGGCCATGGCGCAGGCCGAGGCCGAAAACGCCGCCACCACCGCGCGCAACGCCGCCGGGCCCGCGCTCGCCGTCGCCACTGAAGCTGCCCGCATCGCCCGCATCGGCTACCGCGAAGGCAAGTTCGGGCAGCTCGACCTGCTCGATGCCGAACGGACGCTTCTCGAGACACGCACGGCCGCGATCGACGCGCTGGCCGCCCAGCACGACGCGCAGGCTCGCCTAGAACGGCTGACCGCCGCCGCGCCGCTTCCCAAGGACGATCAACGATGAACCGCATCATGAAGGCCGCCGCGCCGGCCGCGCTGATCCTTGCCGCATCCGGCTGCGGCCGATCTGCCGAGCCCGCCGACAAGATCCCCGAGGCCGGCGAAGCGAAGGAACGCCCGGCTGGCGATCCGATGACCGTCACGCTGACCCTTCAGCAGATCGCCGACGCAGGCATCGAGGTGACGCGCCCGACAGTCGGCGGCGTCGCCGGCGCGATCGAGCTGCCCGCCACCATCGAGGGCGATCCGCAGGGCGTGCAGGTGGTGTCCGCCGCGATCGGCGGACGTCTCGTCTCGCTCACCCGCAATCTCGGCCAGCCGGTCCGCCGCGGCGAGACTATCGCCGTCATCGAGAGCCGGGAAGCCGCAAGCCTCAACGCCGAGGTGGAAGCGGCACGCGCGCGCTCGGCGCTCGCGCAATCAAACCTCCACCGCGAGCAGCGGCTGTTCGCCGAGCGGGTGTCGCCCGAGCAGGACCTCGTCGCCGCCCGCACCGACGCGACCGAGGCGAGCATTGCGCTGCGTCTCGCCCGCCAGCAGCTCTCGGCCACCGGCGGCGGGGCCGGTGCGCTCAACCGCATCGCGGTCCGCTCGCCCATCTCCGGCCAGGTGATCGCCCGCTCGGCCACGCTGGGACAGCAGATCGCCGCCGACGCCGAGATCTTCCGGATCGCGAACCTCGCCAAGGTGTCGGTGACCATGTCGCTCGTGCCGGCCGACGCCGGTCGTGTCGCGCCTGGTGCGCGCGTAGAGGTGACGTCGGCGGGTCGGCGTCAGGAGGGCCGCGTGACCTTCGTCTCGCCGATCCTCGACGAGACCACACGCCTCGTCCCCGTCATCGCCACCATCGACAATTCGGGGGGCACGTGGCGCGTAGGCGAGAACGTCGGGGTCTCGGTGCTACTGCCCGCCACCGGTGACCGCAGCGTCGCGGTGCCGTCGGCCGCCGTGCAGATGATCGGCGACCGGCCGCACGTCTTCATCCGTACCCCGTCGGGGTTCAGGGCAATCCCGGTGACGCTCGGCCGCACGAACGGCGGCTCGGTCACCGTCACCGCCGGGCTGACCGGAGAGGAGCGCATCGCCTCCACCAACTCGTTCACGCTCAAGGCCGAACTCGGCAAGGGCGCGGCCAAGGACGAGGACTAGGCCATGCTCGCCCGCATCGTCACCTTGTCCGTCGAGAAGCGATGGCTCGTCCTGCTGCTGACGCTCGCCGCGGCGCTCGCCGGAACGTTCGCCATCCAGCGGCTGCCCATCGACGCTGTTCCCGACATCACCAACAACCAGTTGCAGATCAACGTCGTGGCCCCCGCGCTTTCGCCCGACCAGATCGAGAAGCAGGTCGCCTTCACGGTCGAAACCGCGCTCGCCGGCATTCCCGGCCTCGAATACACGCGCTCGCTCAGCCGCAACGGCTTCGCCCAGGTCACCGCCGTCTTCGACGAGAGGACGGACATCTATTTCGCAAGACAGCAGGTCGCCGAGCGGCTGCGCACGGCCGAGGAGAGCCTGCCTGACGGCGTGAACCCTGAGATGGGACCGATCGCCACCGGGCTCGGCGACATCTTCATGTGGACGGTCGAATATCGCGAGCTCGACCAGGTCAACCACCGCAACGGCGAGCCCGGCCTCCAGAAGGACGGCAGCTACATCACGCCGGAGGGCGACCACCTCGTCACGGCCGCCGACAAGGCGACCTACCTGCGCACCGTACAGGACTGGATCGTCACGCCGCAGCTGAAGAGCAGCGCCGGCCTCGCCGGCGTCGACAGCCTCGGCGGCTACATCAAGCAATATCTGGTCGTCCCCGACATCCAGCGCATGGCGGCAATGAAGATCACGCTGCAGGACCTCGCCACCGCGCTGGAGCGCAACAACACGAGTGCAGGTGCCGGCATCGTCAATCGCAACGGCGAAGGGCTTGCCGTCCGGGCGGACGGGCGCGTGCGCAACGCCGACGAACTCGCGCGCACGGTCGTGGCCACGCGAGAGAGCGTGCCGATCCTGCTCAGCCAGATCGCCACCGTCCGCACCGGGCAGGCGCTGCGCATGGGGTCGGCGTCCGAGAACGGCCACGAGGTCGTGGTCGGGACCGCCGTCATGCGGATCGGCGAGAACAGCCGCACCGTGTCTTCCGGGGTCGGCGAACGGCTGAAGGCAATCGGCCGCGCGCTGCCCGTCGACGTCGTCGTGAAGCCGGTGCTCAACCGCACGGAACTGGTCAACTCGACCATCGCCACGGTCGCCCGCAACCTCGCCGAAGGCGCGCTGCTCGTCATCGTCGTGCTGTTCGCCCTCCTCGGCAATTTCAGAGCTGCGCTGATCGCCGCACTGGTCATCCCGATCACCATGCTGCTGACCAGCGTCGGCATGCTGCGGGCCGGGGTGTCGGCAAACCTGATGAGTCTCGGCGCGCTCGACTTCGGCCTGATCGTCGACGGCGCCGTCATCATCGTCGAGAACGCGCTGCGCCGGCTCGGCGACGCCCAGCACGGCCGCAGCGAGCCGCTGCCCCTCCGGCAGCGCCTCGACCTCGTCGCGGCATCGGCGCGCGAGATGATCCGCCCATCCGTCTACGGCCAGGCGATCATCATCCTCGTCTACGCGCCGCTGCTCACCTTCACCGGCGTCGAGGGCAAGATGTTCGAGCCGATGGCGTTGACCGTCATCATCGCGCTCGTCTTCGCCTTCATCCTGTCGATGACCTTCGTGCCGGCGGCCATCGCCTGTCTGCTAAGCCGCCCCGTCGACGAGAAGGAGAGCCGCATCGTCGGCTGGCTGCGTCGCCGCTACGAGCCGGGTCTCGGCAAGGCGATGGGGCGGCCGAGCGTCACGCTGGGCGTCGCGGTGGGCGCGCTCGCCCTCGCGGGCGTCGCGTTCACCACGCTCGGACAGGAATTCCTGCCCCAGCTCGACGAGGGCAACATCCTCGTCCAGGCGGTGCGCATCCCCGGCACCTCGGTCGATCAGAGCCAGGCGATGCAGTTCCAGGTCGAGAAGATGCTCGCCCGCCAGCCGGAGGTGCGCTTCGCCTTCTCCCGCACCGGCACGTCGGAGATCGCCTCCGATCCGATGCCGCCGAACGCCACCGACACCTTCGTCATCCTGAAGCCGCGTAGCGAATGGTCCGACCCCGGCCTGCCGAAGGAGGAGCTGGTGGAGCGGATAGAGAAGAGGCTCTCCACGCTACCGGGCAACGCCTACGAGATAACCCAGCCGATCCAGATGCGCTTCAACGAGCTGATCGCCGGCGTCCGCGGCGACATCGCGGTGAAGGTCTTCGGCGACGACTTCGGCGGCATGAACGACGCGGCCGGCCGCATCGCCGACATCCTGCGCCGGACGCGGGGCGCCGTCGACGTGCGGGTCGAGCAGACCGAGGGGCTGCCGATGCTCGACATCCGCCCGAACCGCATGGCGATGTCGCGGATTGGCGTCACCGCCGGCGACGTGCAGGACACCGTCGCAGCCGCGATAGGCGGCCGCGAGGCGGGCGTGATCTTCGAGGGGGACCGCCGCTTTCCGGTGGTCATCCGCCTGTCGGAGGTGTCGCGGTCGGATCTCACCGAGGTGGCGCAGGTGCCCGTGCCGACTTCGGCCGGTGGCTTCGTGCCGCTGTCGACCGTGGCCGACATCGCGGTTGTGGACGGGCCGAACCAGATCAGCCGCGAGAACGGCAAGCGACGGGTCGTCGTGCAGGCGAACGTGCGCGATCGCGACGTCGCCGGCGTGGTGGCGGATGCGCGTGCCGCGATCGACGCGTCGGTGAAGATGCCACCCGGCTCTTACATCGAATGGGGCGGTCAGTTCGAGAACCTGGCCTCCGCCCGCGACCGGCTGCTGCTCGTTGTGCCCGTCTGCTTCGCGGTCATCATGCTGCTGCTCTACGGGGCGCTTGGCTCGGTGCGGGACGCCGTGATCGTCTTCACCGGGGTGCCGCTGGCGCTCGTCGGGGGCGTGCTGGCGCTGACGCTGCGCGGCATGCCGTTCTCGGTGTCGGCCGCGGTCGGCTTCACCGCGCTGTCAGGCATCGCGGTCCTCAACGGGCTCGTGATGGTGTCGTCGATCCACGACCTCATGGCGCGCGGCATGGACAGGGTGCAGGCCGCGCACGACGGCGCGCTCGCGCGCCTTCGGCCCGTAGCGATGACGGCGCTGGTCGCAAGCCTCGGCTTCGTGCCAATGGCACTCGGCCATGGCGCGGGCGCGGAGGTGCAGAAGCCGCTGGCGACGGTCGTCATCGGCGGGCTTATCTCGGCGACGTTGCTGACCCTGTTCGTCCTGCCGACGCTCTACGCTCGTTTCGGAAGGTGGAAAAGTCGACCCGATTACGAGTTCGCTAGATGAACGAACGTCCGAAGCTGGGATGCCTGTCAAGTACGCTGGATGACCGAATATGGGTCTTGCCAGTCGGAACCTGCAAACGCGGTTAGCCAATCGCAAACCGATGCTCGGGTATGACGTCGAGAAGGTAGAAGGCGCGGCGCGGGTCGCCTGCGGAACCGTGATGATCGCCCGAACGACGCAGGCCTCGCTTGCACAAAAAGTCTCGTGACGCCTCGATGGCCTTCCAAGGGTTTGACTTATTATCGCTCCCATCGGCCAACACGGCGTCGCGATAAAAATCGAGCAGTCCAACCTGGCGCGTGACCGACAAGCGGGGCAGCTTTGCGTCCAGATAGGTGGGCAGCGGCCGCAGGATGGTGACCGCCGACGCCTTCCCGGCGATCACCGCATCGACCATGGCGGGCAGTTGCTGCTCGGCCTGGATCAGGCGCCGGATGGCGACGCTCATGGCGGCCAATGGCGACAGGCCGTACCAGCCGGTGGCATAGGCCTTAGCCTCGACATTCCGGGTTCGCGGCGTTGCCGTGCGGTCCAGCAACGGATCGGCGCGAAGCTGCGCCGCGATGCGCTGCATCATGGCGGCGAGGTCCGTCAGCGACACTCTGGTGTCGACGTTTTCATCAGCGCGTCCAACGTGTTTGGCTGTGCGTCGGATGATGAGGTCGGCGTGCTGGGTCAGCGACATGTTGACGCCCGACCAGGCCGGCTGGATCTCGCGCTGGCGCCATTCGCCCGAGCCGAAGAACAGGTCGAGCACCTTGTCGAGCGCGATCCGGCGGTCGCGCAGATCGTTGAGCGAGCCCTCTAGCGAGCGATTGGCCGGAAGCAGGTGTCCATAGTCCGGCGTCTTCGTCAGCCGCGCGACGACCAACTGGACGTCATGGGCGCACCAGATCAGCGCCTGCCTGACGAGCAGGTCGCGCAGGCGCCTTCTCGCGTCGGTCGTCATCTCGCTTTGCTGGAAATGGCGAATGGCAAAACCGAAACGTCCGCCGACGAGCGCGGTGTAAAGACCCCGCTCTTCGTCGCGTAGCTGCCAAAGGCGACCGACATGGTCCTCGAAGCCGCGTTCGGGCGACCGCCTTCCGGACCAGTCCCCGACCAATTCATAAGGTTCGAAATCCCGCCCGGTGGCCACTATCATGCGTCGCAGGAAGCGTTCGAGATCGTCCCTGGTCGCCGGGATGAGGTCCAGCGGAACCACAGCTTCCTTCGTGTCGAGGATCGCTGGCGGCAGGGTGCGGATGTCGGCGGTCGATGGGCTGAAGATGAGCCGGTCGAACTGGTCCTCGCCGATGCCACCGGTGTAGATCCGCGCGTGCATATCGCGGACCAGGCGGACGAGATCACCGTCGCTCGCCATGAGGCCGCCGAGCAGGTTCGGCACATCGGTCTTGCGCCCGTTCGCCGCGATGTGGTTGCGATAGGCCGCCTTCACAGGGCACGCTGCGCCGCGTCGATGCGGCCCTTCAGTTGGTCAGCCGCCTGGGCGAGTTTTCCGCCGAGCGCAGCCATGTGCGAATAGGCTTCGACGCCGATGCGCCTTGCGTCCACCTCGACGTTGTAGCGCGCGACCGCCTTGTCATACTCCTCGGCGAGCCGCCTGTATGCGGCGAGATCGTCGTCGATCGTGGTCATGTCATCCATTGTCGTCCTCCGGGTTGGGCGGGAGCGAAGGCTCGCGCCAGAAAGTCGGGTTGCCGTTGTGCAGGCGGAGCCATTCGAAGGCCTCGCCGCGGGTCTTGAGTTTGGGGTCGGGGACGGCGAGCAGCTCGCAGAGCGTGGCGACGAGCCCCACCTGACCGACGCTGATCGGCCGGGTCCGCCACGATGCCTTTGGATCGGTCGGCCCGGTCGTGAGGAAGCGCCCGACCTCCTCGTCGTAGAGCGCCTTGCGGCGGCGCCACTGCAGGACCCGGCCCCATTGCTCACACCAGGCGAGCCGGGCAGGATCGGCGAAGATCGATCCGATGATGTCGCCCATCATCGGTCCCGCCCCCGCGGAGGTAGCGGCGCTGATCCAGCGCGCCATGCGCGCCGGATGCGCGATCAGCCCGAGGAGCGCGGTGTCGCTGACGCCGTCAAGCCCCACCATGACGAGGACGGAGCCGAGCGCATATTTGCGGGCGTCAGCCGAGCCCGGCCCGCCACGTCGCTTGTCCGCGGCGCGGTACTGACACCGAAGCTCGGCGGCACTCTCCGCGACGATGGCGAGCCTGTCGGTGATCCTCTGTTCGGTCGCCGCGAAGTCGTCGGCGATCGCCTGCAGCCGATCAAAAGGCAGGGTGGTGACGGTGTCCATGCCCCCGGGCGTTGCCGGCCCGGCGAGCGGCGCGCTTCAACCTACCCAGGGTAAAACGACAAAGCCGCCATCCGACTTTTACCCCGGGTCGGTGGAGGCACCCCCAGGCAGTACAGTGCCAGAAGGTGGGAGGTAGAGGGGGTGGTGCGCGATAAAGGTTTGTTCTGCGACGGCAGACAAACGGCCCATCCACCCCCTCGACCAGACAGGAAGGGCAAGGCGGGTGAAGGTCGAATATGCAGCGCTGAAAGAGAGGTCAGCGGAGACGTCCGCCGTGCTCGCTGGTGCCCGCAGCGCGCGCAACCTGTCGAGCCGCCGCAAGCGCGAGCAGCAGATCGAGGACCGGGCCAGCCGTCGGCGCAAAGCCAGAAGCGAAGCCGAACTCGACAGGCTGTTGAACCAGCGCCTGGTGATCCGCGTGCCCGAGGCAGACCGTCCGGGCACGAAGAACCGGACGCCGCGCCGGCTCTTCACCCGCGCCGTCGACCAGATGTTGATGGGGACGACCGGCACGTCCAATGCCCGGGGCCCCGATGGCTGTCATTCCATCCATTATGCGTTCACCGCGCGCGGCTTCGGCTCGACGAAGGGACGGCGCTGGCGGGCGGGCGAGGCGGCGCGCGCGGCGCTCTATTCGATCCGTGAGGATGCGCTGGAAGACAGCGAGCTCGGCTGGTGGTCGAATATCGCGGCGGACCGCAACGAACTGGTCGCCCATTACCGCGCGCTCGAGATGCTTGAGACGCACGACCGCGCCAACGCCAATGTCTATATCGTCGAGGTCATCGCGCTACCGGCCGAGCTGAATGCGAGCCAGCGGCGTGACGCCGCGAAGCGCATCTGTGCGGAATTTGAGGAACTGGGTCTCGGTTATACGGTCGGGCTTCACCTGCCGGACGCGGCCGGTGACCAGCGCAACTACCATTTGCATCTCGTCTATTCGATGCGTCCGTGCAAGCGCACCGGCCCCTATGAATGGTCGTTCGGTGCCGCCAAGCGGACCGAGATCAACACGCCCAAGGGCATCGTCACGCGCCGCCGCGCCGTCGTCGATGCGGTCAACACAACGCTGGCCGAGGCGGGGATCGACAAGCGCTACACGGCACTGTCGAATCGTGAACGCGGGATGGTGCCGCCGGCGCGCGGCAAGGTCGGTCAGGTGGATACCGCGATCGCGCGGCGGCTGGCGGCGCTCGAGGCGCGGGAGGCGCAGCTGGCGGCTTTGCGGGAACACACCCGGTGGATACGGCAGACGCTGCTCGATGCTGCGGAACGGCTGAAGGCGGCACGGCAAAAAACGATGCGGCGCTTGGCGCAGGTGGCTATCGGCCTTGCCCAAGATGAAGCCGAGCGCATTCAGCCCGCCGAACTGGGTACAGGAGTCGGGCGCGCGCTCGAGCACACCTACGACGTCGTAGACCGCACCAGCGCTGCCGCAGACGACCAACTGGTCACAGCGCATCGGGCGGTGCGCGACCGTCTGCGCTTAGCGGTACGCCAAATGCCGATCCCGCTAGCGGGCACAGCGCTCGCGGACCGTCGAAATGCGGTGATCCACCGGCTCGCGACCGCCGCGATGGACGCAGGCGACACCATCAGGCGAGTTCAGGCCGATCTCGATCGGGCGCACGCCCGCATGGCGGAGAACCGCGCCGCTAATCAAACGCCGCCGAGCCGCAACGCGTCCTCCGCCGCAGATGTGCCGGCCGCCGCAATTGTGTTGCCGCCGGGCCAAGCCCCGGACGCCGCGCCAGCACAGCGTGGTATCGCTGGTCAGGCCGCCGGGATCACGCAGACAGGCAGCCTGCGGGAGATGAAGCCCAAGGGCAGGATTTTCGTTCACGCCGATCCCGCTGTCTCACGTGGCAGAGGCGGACATGAGCGTTAGCCGACCGTTGGTCGGCAAAACGACGATAGAACATTGGAAAGCGGCAACGCGACGCGAAGCTGTTGACGCGGCTACGCGCCAGACACGATCGAAGCGCCACCGATCCAACTGTTCCGGGTCGGTCACCGACATCGGTCCCTAGCATCCCGGCGTGTTTGACACCGGGCCGCAACGTCGGGTTGCCCAATCAGCATCGAGAACGGGTCGTTGGATCGCAGCAGGCGCCCGTCGGCATCATCCGCCGTCATGCACCGGATGATCATGTCGAGGGGCTCACCGAGAAGGGCATGCCACAACCGCTGACCGAGCGTGGCCTCGCCTGCCCCGACGACCTGGGCGATCTGGATGGCCGCCTCGAGCACGAGTTCGGGGCGTTCGCGCAGGACCTCGGCGTAATGATGCGCACGAACCAGGCGTTCTGCCTCGTTTATATCGTGCGCCGTGGGAGATCGGTCGCCAGAGTTCGCCATCGTCACGCCCCCGTCGGGATCGAACCGGCCAGCAGGCCGATGACGGTCATAGCGCAGCCGGCGAGCAGCGCGCCCATGCCGATGGTCCGCACCTGCCGGCGCTTGCCGATCTCACCCGCCCCGAGCAAGACCGCGCCGCTCAAAAGCAGCGCCAGCCCCAGATCGGGTGCGGTCACGGCGTATCGCCAATTGGGGCGTCGCCCTTACGAAAGACGGTCTTGATCAATGCGGGGCATAGGTCGCGATAGGTGTCGATGACCCGCAGCCAGTCGGTATGGGCCGCCAGCGTCCAGAAATTGCCGTGCGCCACGCCCACGCAGACATCGTCGTTCGTTGCGTCGTTGAACCCGCGCGAATTGATCAGCCAGGCGATCGCATCGTCTTCAGACCCGGTGAGCCCGATCAGCAGGCCAAGCATCTCGACCAGCGTGGTTCGGCCGTCCTCGCGACCATACCGGTTATCCGGATCGTCGAGGATGACGTCGACGAAATCCGAATAGTGCGACATCTCCTGCCGCAGGCGCTCCAGCGCGGCATCGCTGACGGGGTGGGTAGCCTGGTTCATGGTCGCTCCGCTTCAGATGCGCGCGACGCTAACAGGCCAAGCGGGCCTGTGAATCCGTGGGGACAGGTATGTAAAAGTACGGATGGACAGGCGAGCAGCGCCCGCCTGCACGGGGCTTGGGCGCCCTTGGGTCGTTCAACAGATCCAGGAAAATGAAGATGATTTACTATCCGAGGGTCGCACTAACGCGGCGCGAGGACGACGTGTGCCGCCTGATGCTGAAGGGGTTTTCCGCCAGGGAGATCGCAAGCGTTCTGGGCATCGCAAGCCGAACGGTCGAACAGCACCTCAACAACGTGCGCAATAAGCTGAGTGCCGAGAACCGTGTCCACATGGCCGCGCATCTGCTCGTCCGGGGGATCATCACCATGACGGTCAGCGACCTGTAGTCGCATCAAGCCAGGCGACTGGCAGCGCCGAGAGATCGATACAGCTTCAAACCATAATGCCGACGACCGGCGAGATTCGGACAGGCGGAAAGAAATTTTCCATCTTCCCGTCCGAAAAGCCGATCTCGTCGGCATTATGGATAAGGAGGCCCGTATCTCGTCTGACCCATTACCGCTCCGGCCCAGCTATCATGACCCGGAAGAAATCCGCGCCATGCTGCTGGCCCTTTCGCGGGACGACTTCAACAGGATCGAAACCGTGTCGCGCTTCGTCGCGCAAGGCGACCAGGTGTTCGCGGCCGACCTGCGTCAGGAGGCGATGGCGCGTCTGCTTGAGGGACGACGCAAATGCCCGGTGGGTATGGAGATCGTCAGCGTCATCAATGGCGTCATGAAAAGCATGATGTCGGCGGAGCGCGAGGCGGAGGCCGAGGGCAACCGGCCGGTGCTGATCGGCGTGTTCGGCGAGGACGGCTACGACGCCGCATCGCCGATGGTCTCGCCCGAGCAGGCGGGGCACGACGCGCTACATTACCGACGCACCATCGCTTCGGTCCGGGCCGAGTTGGTCGGCGACCCGCGGCTGCTGGCTTTGCTCGATGCCATCATGGATGGACTGAGAGGCAAGGCCCTTGAAGCACGGCTGGGGCTGACGACCAAACAGCTCGCTGATGAGCGCAAGAAACTGAGGCGTCGGCTTGCCGCCGCCACCGCAAACCGGAGCATGCCGTGACCCAGTCCGATGACGAACTCACCCGGATCCGTCGTCTCGATGCGTTCCTGGAAGCCGACAATGACTTCGAAGACTTCCGCTTCGAGGTCGAGCAGGCCATGCTGATGGCGAAGAAACGCCGCCTGCGCGACATCCGGGCGATGCTTGACGCTGGCGGCCAGGACGATGTCGTCGTGCCGTTCGACCGCGCCAAGGCGCGTGCCCGACTTGCCACGATGATGGCGGAAGGTGCCGACACCCCACTGACCCTGGCAGCGCGCGGCGCCGCGCCGCACGATCTCGATGCGCTGCTCGACGATCTGGCTGAATTGGAACGATCGAAGGACCCGCCGGAGCGGTGACGGCAGCGGACCCGGCCGAGCAACTGCTACTCGATCTTGGCATCACCGAGCCCGAGGAGATCGACCTCGAGGCGATTGCCTTCATGGTCGGGGCCAGCGTGCGCTATCGCCCGCTGGCCCGTGGTGATGCCCAGATCGTCGGCCTCGGTGACCGCGCGATCATTACCATCGATACCAACACCAGTTTGGTGCGGCAACGCTTCTCGGTCGCGCACGAGCTTGGTCATTGGCATCACCATCGCGGGCAGCGCCTGATCTGTCATGGCGCTGACCCCACTGAATTGCCAGCCACCGCGGGTGCCGAGCGCGAAGCGGATCGCTATGCTGCTTCGCTGCTCATGCCCCGCTTTATGGTCGGCCAGATGATTGCCGACCTGCCAATGACAATGGCGCTGGTCGATGAGGCTGCCGACCACTTCCGGGTCAGCACGATGGCCGCGATCCTGCGGTTGACCGACATCCATACTGACGCCTTCGCCATCGTCGTCGAGGAACCTGATGGACGCCGGTGGTTCCGGCGATCGGTCGGGCTCGATGCGCGGTGGTTCGTCTGGACGGCAGGTCCAGCCGGCGCTCGTCCGAGCGGGGTCGGCCCATGCCGTGCGACTGACTGGTTCCGTGGTCCTGATCTCGCGGAAAGGCATGTATCGATAGAAACCCGTCGATCAGCTGACGGGCAGGTCATCCGTCTGATCCGCGGTCCGATCCAACGGGCGGATGCATGGTCGAGGCTATGCGGCGTATGATGGGGAGCGCGTAAGCAAGCGCCGCAGCGCCTAACCTCGTCTCCTCAGCTTGCATGGGGCCGAAGCAACGATGACCGTCGTTGTGACATATCTGCCGTTGACCACGTGCTAGATAAATGACGGCAATTTCCAGAAGCGGTCGGTGGGCTGCCGCACGACGCTCTCCCAACCACCACATCGACCATGCAATCGGGCGTCGTGATCTACGAATAGTTGATGCAGTGAACGAAGCAACGGCGGTGAGCCGGGGTCTTGTTTGCCTTGCCACCGCAGGAGCATCGGGCGATTGACGCTTAATGCGCTTGTCCGACGATACTGCCGATATTCCGGATCGACTGATTGCCCTCCAAGAGAGGGGCGAGGTTGTATTCCTGTGCGGCGCTGGCATCTCGCAGCGGTACGGCCTTCCATCATTCTACAAGCTCACCACGGACATCTACGCTGACCTTGGTGAGAGCTGGGAAGGATACGCTGCCGAAGAAGATGCGATGGGCCTCGACAAAGACGGCAAGGACAGGGGACCCGCGGCACTTGATCGCGCTCTGTTTGCTCTTTCCAAACGTCTACGGGGAACTGACACCGCCTCTCGGATCCGAGCCGAGGGGCTGCTGACGACGGCGATCGAGGAAAACTTGCAGCCGCCGCTTGGCCCCTTTCCGGCCCATCAGGACGTCTGGACCCTCTCGCGCGATCCCGAGATGCGGCAACGCATCGTCACGACCAACTTCGACACCCTTTTCGAGAGGGCGGGTCCTGCGAAAGTCGCGAGCCGGGCGTGCGCCGATCTGCCTCCCCCGCTTGGCACTGACTTTACCGGCGTCCTTCATCTGCATGGCCGAATTGCCGACGGCGATCTGGGCCTCTCGCGCACCTCATTGGTGCTGAACAGTGCTGAGTTCGGTGAAGCCTATCTCCGATCCGGCTGGGCAGCGCGATATGTCTATGACCTCGCACGCGCAACGACCATCGTGATTCTTGGCTACGGGGCCGACGATCCGCCGATGCGCTATATCCTTGAGGTGCTTACGGCGGATAGGGAGCGTTACCCCGATATCCGCGAAATCTTCGCGTTTGTTCCCTCGGCGCCAGACGGTCCATCCAGAAAACGGATTGCCGCGATCTGGGAAGCCAAGGGCGCGACGGCGATCACGTACGACTCTCGCGATTCCAAAGATCACGACACGCTTTACGAGACGATATCGACATGGGCCGGGTTCGCGGCAGATCCAACCGGATGGCGCCGGGGGCACGCCAGCCGGATACTGGGGCAGGATCCAGACGAGGTCAGCGAGGGTGATTGGCAGCGACTCCGCTGGCTGCTGAGCGGCGGCGATGCAGGAGAGCTCCTTGGCGAGATTAACCCGGATCCGAAATGGGCAGCGCCGCTCGTTAAGGCAGACGTTTTTCGAACGAACGCCATCTCGCCGTACCGTTGGATCGTTGCGCGATTGAACGATCGTAACATGCCGGCTGCGACGGCCGAGAATCTTCCCCTCTCGCCAGAGACCCTGGGCGCCATCGAACGGATCTTGGGCTGGCGAAATCGAAAGTCGGGCGAACTCCATCCCGTCCTCCTTCGCGCCTGGCAGCTGATCGTTCGCGTTGCGGCGCGACGCTATGCCTCCAACAGCGATGTGGGTCTCCGCTGGTTTCGAGCGAGAGCGGCCATAAGCGAGGGCGATTTCTCGTTAAGCACAAAGCGCGACGTTCTGTCGTGCCTTCGACCACAGGTCGGGATTGGGCACGTCTTTCGATGGCCGGGCCTGGAGGACGATCCTACCCCAGAAACGTTGGCCCTGCGTCACGTCCTGCGGGTCGATTGGGGACCCGGACCTCTCGACAAGATTGAGGATCTGGTTGCGCAGTGGCCCAATGATGGTCGCTGGAGCCTGATCCGTGCGCTCATGCGCGAGCTGGAGCATGCGCTCGAAGAGGCGGCAGATACCGACACCCTCTATACAACCAGCAGCGACTTGAAATCGGTTTCACGCCATTTCCAGGATCAACATCCTGACGGATTCTATTCGATCGTTCGCGCGGTGATCGACCTTTGGGATACGGAGGCAGCTGTTCGACCGATTGCAGCAAAAGCTCTGGCAATCGAGTGGCTGACATCGTCGTATCTATTGCTCCGAAGAATGGGGCTTCATGCCTTAAGACAGACATTCTTCTCAACGTCGGAAGTTGCCGAGCATCTCCTGACATTGTCGGACGAGGACTTTTGGCTCAGCGATGCCCGGCGCGAAACCATGCAGCTCTTCGTCCATCGTTGGTCCAGTGTGGTCGCTGAGGATCGGGCGAGGGTCGAGAAACGGATCTGCGTCGGCTTGCCACGCGAGCTCCTGATATCCGATGGCGATCCCGATCAGATCGCATCAGTGCGAGACAATGCGGTGTTTATCCGCCTAGCTCGGATCGAGGGTGCGGATGTTAGCCTGTCGCCGCTTGCGGCAGACACATTGGCCCTACTCAGAGCGAGGCATCCTGCCTGGAAGTCAGACGGCGAGGAGGACGACTTCCGGGTCTGGTCTTCCGGGGTTCGCACAGTAGGTCACCAAGGAGACGTGGGTATCCTCGCCGACACGCCGGTCGATGAGGTGCTTGGTCGGGTCGAAGAGGTCATCGGTCGCGATCCGTTTGCACAGGGCGATCTATGGCGGCTTTACTGCGACGCAGAACCTCAGCGTGCCCTGTCGGCTCTCCTCGCTGACGATCCGTCGAGCAGCAGTCGCGCTGGCGCATGGCAGTCTTTCTTCTGGTCCATCACCGCAACTGAGAAGGAAGACATTCAGCAACTCGCACTGGACGCGATCAGCCGGCCGGATTTTCAGTTCGAGCCGTACACTGCGATCGCGGATTGGCTTCTTCGGAAACGCGACACCCTGTCGATCTCGACAGCGTCTTTTTTGTCGGTCTGGGATCGACTGTTTGCGGCGGTCCTGGACCATGCCGGGACGGTCGAGGAGCAATCTCGAAGGGATGTCGTCTTCAGCATGCTGAATAGCGCGGAGGGCAAAATTGGAACGCTGCTGCTCGATGAATACGAAAAGGTGCGAGGAAGCGAACGAGCCGGTGACCAGCATGCAATCCTTACGCGGCTTGAGCGCCTAGTTTCCGCCGAGGGCGAGCTGGGATTCCTTGGAACGGCCGCGGCGATGGATGGCATGAGGGCTCTGTTCGCTGAACATCCGGCTTGGACGACGCAATGGTTGCTACCATTGACGGTCTGGACGTCGCCCTATGCGCCGGCAGCTTGGTCAGTATTGCTGCGTGGGCAGATTCCCCAGCCTGATCTTTATGCAGCCCTGAAGGCTGGTCTGCTCGAAGCCGGCAGCCATTCGGATCTCGATCGCTCTATAGGTTCCGTCGCCCAGTGGATGGTCGCACCGCTGCTATGGGCGCAGGTCGCAACAGCGCCCGTTCCCGAGATCTCCAGCGTCGAGGTCAGACGCGCGTTGGCTCGATCGACAGAAGAGGTTCGCAGCAGTGCCGCATATTGGCTCTCCGAAGCGATCGAGAAGATGGACGGTAGCGCTGCAGATCTTTGGCGGGAGCGGATTGGCCCGCTCTTCAAACAGATATGGCCGCTTGATCCCGCCAGCCGTTCGGCTGGCGCCAGTCTGCATCTTGTGAGGTTGGCGCTCCATACGGCCGGGGCTTTTCCCGAGGCTGCCGATGCCATAGCGCCGGCCTTGGCCCCCCTCGATACATGGGAGATCGAAAGCTACCTCGGTCGCGACGAAGATGCGAAGACGTTTTATGAAACCGCGCCGCGCGCCGTGCTGACCCTTCTTGACGCCGTTGTGGCCGAAGACGGAGTGCCGAGTTCGCTTCTATCCATGTTGAAGAGTCTCGCGGAGAGCGACGCGGCGTTGGAAACCGATCCGCGTTTCATGAAGTTGGTGGGTTGGGCGCGCCGGCAGGCGGCCGCGTAGAGTGGGTTTTCCGCCGCGCGGTGACGGAGTCCACCGCGCGGATTTGCCTGCGGGTGGCGAGCTAGTCCTGATAATCTTGATCACGCCGGCGCACGAACCGGAGGCCTTGTGCATATCTTCATCGATGAGTCAGGGACGTTTACTGGGGTGGGGGCCGGCGCGCCGGCGGTCTCGACGCTCGGCGCGCTCATCATGCCGTCCCACCGCCTGCCCAAGCTGTTCAAGAAATATGGGCGGCTCCGCTTAAACCTGCCGACACGAAAGGGCGAGGTGAAAGGTAGCCTGCTCGACGAGCGCCAAGTTGCCGCGGTGATCGAGCTCCTGCGTATCAATGGCGCGCTGTTCTGCGCCTCGATGATCGACCTCGCCGACCACAGCCCCGAGGACATCGCCAAACACCGCGAGAGACGCAGCGCGGGTCTCGCTGCCAACCTCACCGATGGTCATACCCAAGAATTACGAGATAGCGTCGCTGCGCTGCAGGACCGCATGGCTGGGTTTTCCGACCAGCTCTATGTTCAGGGCGCGGTGATGATCGACCTCCTCTACAACGTCATGCAGGACATGATCGTCTACCACTGCCAGCGCTTCCCGAAGGAACTCGGGGAATTCAACTGGGTCATCGACGCCAAGAATCCCGGTACCGTCACCAACTGGGAGGACTGGTGGTCCAAAACGCTGGTGATCTGGCTGCAGGCGATGTCGCTGGTGAAACCCGGCGCGATGCTCCCCGGCGGCGATTACCGCCATTTTCGTCGCTTCATCTTTGACGACCTTCCCGAATATCTCCGCGACGTCGCGCCGCCCGCCGATCACAGCCGGGGCGCCGGCATCGACCTGCAGAAGATGTATGGTGAGAGCTTTCGCTTCTCGAGCGAACCGGAGCCGGGCCTCGAGTTGGTCGATATCGTGACAAACGCGCTACGCCGCGGCTTGATCGGCAATCTCGGCGAGCCCGGGTGGCTGCCGCTGCGCGGCCTCATGATCCACCGCAGCGACGTCTATGTGAGCCCCGTTGGGCTGCTTCCGCCCGATCGCAAGCTGGCCCGCGCGCTGCTACCTACAATGAACAAATTCCGCCTGGGCGGTCGGATCATGGCGACGCCCAGCCTTGCCTGGCCCGAGGACGAACCGGCCGCCGCCAAATAGGCCGAGATCTCGCCGACGAATCGGGTACCGTTGCCGCATGAACGGTTCCGACTCCTCCTTCTCCGATCGCTTCGGCTACCAGGCTCCAGAAGCCGAAATCACGACTCGCGAAGACGCCCCGACTTCGGTCCGCGATGGTATCCTGATGGCGGGATACGTTGCTGACCTTGGCCCCGGCGTGATGCGCGACGTTCTGTGCCAGGTCCTGCTGCGGCGGCCCGACCAGAACAACTGGTCGGCGAGCAATGTCGAGCGCGAGGTGTCGGGGCTTATCGACGAAGCGCCATGGTATCGCGTGTATGACTTTGCCGAACGCCTCTACACCGAAATCGGCGCGCGCGACTTCACCGGCAGGCAGCAGGCCCGCTTCGAAGCGCAGCTCAACCAGCTTTTCCGCGAGCGGGGTGTGGGCTGGGAGATGAAGCAGGGGACGTTGATCGCGCGTGGATCGGAGGCCTTCGCGCTCGCCACCGGACATGCGACCGAGGTTATGCGGCAGAACGGCGCGCCGACGGCCGCGAACGAGGTCCATGAAGCCTTGCGCGATATCTCGCGTCGCCCCCATGCCGATGTCACCGGCGCGATCCAGCACGCCATGGCGGCGCTGGAATGCGTGGCGCGCGAGGTGGGCGAGACGACTTACACGCTCGGGCCGGCCATCAGGCGACTGAACCTGCCGGCGCCGCTCGATCAGGCGGTCGAGAAGCTCTGGGGATTCACGTCGCAGCAGGGGCGCCACATTCTCGAAGGGCGCCAACCGCAATTCGAGGAGGCCGAGCTCGTGGTCACCACTGCCAGCGCGCTCAGCGTCTATCTTCTGCGCCGTCGGGCTGGGTGATCCTGCCCTTCAGCCGACTTCGACACCATGCCGGCGGAGCAGCGGGACAATGACCGAGGCGATCTTCTCCTCCGCCCACGCAGGGTGTTCGATTTGAACCCGGCTAATTTGGGAAAGCGCATTCCGCTTAGAATGCATCGGCATATACAATCGATGACAATGGAAAGGGCCAACCGCGATGATCGGCGTTGATGACAGGTCGCAGACGCTTGCCAGCTCGCCGAGCAACTATAAGCGCGACATTCTATTTTTCGATGGAATGCTACTGATGCATTCGACCGCAGCGATCAACGAGTGGCGGTACGGAGCGCATAATCGCGCGAAATATCAAGCTTTCGCTGATGAGATGGAATTCTTGCTAGAGAGCCCATACTTTCTCTCTTCCGATCGCTTGGCAGGTGTTCCGATATCTGGCCCGACGGTCGAAGAAATAGGAGCGGCTCTGCGTGAGGTCGACGAGCGGCTTCAGGCCGCGCTGCCACCAAACTCCGGATTGACGGTGCCGATTGAGGAATTCAGTCAGTTACAGGGATTGCGAGCCAGCCTCTCAACTAGGCTCGCTGCGGCTTCTTTGACCAATCACGGCACACACGCGGTGTCGGCGCATACTATGCCGTTGATCGCGCAGGGTGCACCAGTGCAGTCACTGAGTGTGGGCAGTGTGCTCCAACTAGCGATAAAGCGTGTTCTCATCCCTGAAGAACGGACAAGCTGGGAAGACATCTTCGCCCTCAAGCAGGACAGAGACCTCCAGGAGCGAGCGCGGAAACTCCGACTCTGGGCAAGCAAAACCGCCAAGAGCGAAACGTCCCTGGCTCTGGTGGAAGAGCACCTTGCGGATCTGCTATCTGATTACGAGACGTACCTTCGCGCTCATAAGCTTAAATACACAACGATGACGCTTGGTGCTGTCGTGGGACAGGGTGCCGAACTGATCGAAGACGTAGTCAAGCTGCGTCTAGGAAAGTTAGCAGGGAAGCTATTCTCAGCCACAAAAACCAAAGCTGACATGACCCTGTCCGAGATGAAGGCGCCAGGTCGCGAGCTGTCGATAGTGACACATCTCAATGAAAGACTCGGCTGAATGGCGGAAATTAGGACAGTAGCCGACGGGACGGTTCGCGCGACCCGAATGGCCGGTTGCAGCAAGAGCTGACGCTTACATCAAAAACGCTGGATGTCTTGATTTGGTCGTCAGCTGACGCTGACCATGTCTTACGGCGATAGCACCTATTCGGATGGACGTGGCTCTTTGAAGCTAACGACTCAAACCCAGTTTCGTCACTCGACAGTTCTTCGTCGACCGCGGCCCTTATTCCAAAATGCGTCAAACTCCCCGTTTGTGGTTCAAATGGCATAGAACCCCAGCCTTCCCGATGGTCAAGGCAGTGTCGGCGACCGCGCTTTGCTCCGAACGTGTTCGTTTTACCCCGGCGAAGTTGAAGCGCCGTCGCTGAAACTGCGCGACGCCGTTTGAATGACGAAGGGGAGTTCACAATCATCTGACGGCTTGGGCGACGCGCTTGCGCAGCGCAATACTGCGCGCCAATCGAACGGCCTAGCGCCGTCTGGATATCGATCTTCGCCCGTGACCCGACGGGAATGCGTGCTCGTGCTCGAAGCCCTCGCAGGACAATTTGAGACGCTCTTCGAACGCAAGAGTGGATAGGAAAATGGTAAAGCCCAAGCGCGGCCCGGTCCGGGCATATGCCTATATGCGCCTGTCCGTCGACAAGGAGGGCGGCGTGCCGCAGAGCATCGACGCCCAGCGCACCGCCATCCGAAGCTTTGCCGCCAAGAAAGGCATGGTCATTGTCGAGGAGTTCGCCGACGCAGGGTTTACCGGCCAGAACGACAAGCGACCCGAGTTCCAGCGAATGGTGCGGCAGGCGACGGCTGTTGAACACCCGGTCGACGTCGTGGTGATGTACATGTTCAGCCGCATGGCGCGCAACATGCAGCTCTTCTTCAACACAGTCGGCCGGCTTGAGGAGGCCGGGGTTGAGGTAGAATCCGTCACCGAGGATTTTGGCACTGGCCGTGGCCAACGGATGGGTCGGACGATCGCCGCGTTGCTGAGCGAAGAGCAAGCCCGCGATGCCTCGCTCCTTACCAGCAAGAGCCGACGGGAAAACGCCCGTCAGGGATTCTATAATGGCGGTCCGATCTCCTTGGGCTACCGCAGCTACACAGCGCGGCAGGACGGGGAGAAAGCTCGAAAGAAGCTTGAGATCGTCGAGGATGAAGCTGTCCTGGTTCGACAGATCTTCGACTGGGCGGATATTGGTCGTGGCGCTCGCTGGATCGCCCAGCAGCTGAATGCCCAGGGGCATAGCCTACGCGGCAGGAGGTTCACCAATGGCAATGTCGCAGGGGTTCTCGGCAACGAGCGCTATACCGGCGTCTATCACGATCGCACCGCCGACGATGAAGGCATCACGCCGGACGCCGAGGATGCGATCGCCGTGTCCTGCCCGGCGATCATCACGCAAGATCAGTTCGAGCGGGTCGCAGCAACCCGGTCGACGCGCAATCCGAGACGGACAGCGCCTCATGTCGCGGCCGGCACTACGCTTCTGACGGGGGTGGCGCGTTGCGGGATGCCCGATTGCGCTAGCGGCATGACAATCCGCACCGGCAAAGGCGGTCGCTATGCTTACTACACCTGCAACAACAAGGTGAACCAGGGCGGCAAATGCGCGTGCCCAAACATCCGACGCGAACTGCTCGACGGCGTCGTCCTCGACGCGATCGAAGAGCGGCTGCTCGAACGCAACAGGTTGCGCGATCTCCTGGCAGGTGTGCTCGACGTGTCACAGGCGCGGACGGAGGAACGCGAGGTTGAACTGGCTCGCGCCCGTGCCGAGCGAACCCGGCTCGAAAGCGCCACCAAAAATCTGCTGATCCTTATTGAGCAGGGCACCATGAGTCCGCGCGATCCGGCGTTCGCTGAGCGGATAGCAATAAACCGGACGGCATTGGCGGGTGTGATCAGCCGCATCGACATTCTTGAGGCCCAGTTGGCCAGGGGTAAGCGAAAGATCGACGAACAAACCGTCGACCGCTTCGGCGATATGCTGCGAGATAAGCTCCGCGGCGAGGACAACAGCTTACGCTCGGCCTATCTGCGGATGTTCGTTGCGGAGGTTAGGGTTGGACCGAGCGAGATCATCATCTCAGGTCCATTGTCGGCGCTGGAAAACGGGCTTGCCGTTGGACTTCCCGTCAAAGAGGGCAGGGTGCCCATCTTTGACCGGGAGTGGTGCCGCCTACAGGACTCGAACCTGTGACCCCCGCATTACGAATGCGATGCTCTACCAGCTGAGCTAAGGCGGCTTGCCGGAGGTGGCGGCGACTTAACAGTGGCGTACCGGCAAGACAAGCCCGCGTTGCACGCGTCGCGCCTTTACCGGTCGTCAACCATAGGATGTGCAAGGTCGGCAGGAGCGGCGACGCGGCTGCAGGGGAACGCGACCTTATGGACAATGCACGATCGCTCGAGCCGGATGTCGACACCGCAAGCGACTATCCGCCGGCGCGCGAGCCGCGCATGGATCCGCCGCCGGCGATCGGCACGGACGAGCGGCGGATGCACGTCCGCGCCTACAATTTCTGGGTATCGCTGCTGCACGGCCGGCCCTTCCCGTCCGTCGACTCGTTCGATCCGATGCACGTTCGCGACTTCGGCGATCACGGCGTGCTGCTCGATTTCAGCGACGGCCCGGCCGACCCTGCGATCCGCTTCCTGGGTGAGGCGTTGCGGGCAGAGAGCGGCATCCAGGGACCGATCGAGCGGATCTCGCAGGTGCCGGGCCGGTCGCTGCTGTCGCGGCTGACCGACCATTATCTCCAGATCATCGCCAATCGCGCCCCGATCGGATTCGAGGCGGAGTTCATCAACGCCCGCGGCAACAACACGCTGTACCGCGGCATCCTGATGCCGTTTTCGTCCGACGGGACCGGCATCGACCACGTCTACGGCGTGATCAACTGGAAGGAGCTCGCGGATCCGAGCACCGCGATGATCCTGTCGATCCAGGTCGGGGACGCGATCGAGCAGGCGGCGCCGGCGGCACGGCCGAATGCCCCTGCCCCATTGTGGGCCGATGGACCGGCCGCACAGCTCCCCGCCCCCGATCCCGACGAAGGCGACACGGAGGTGCCGGCCGGATCCGCGGAGGAACCAGTCGGCGCGGACGGCGAAGGCGGACTTGCCGACTGCCTGGCCGCAGCGCGGGGCACGGTGGATCAATTGCGCAGCGCCGACCTGCGCACCCGCAGCGCACTCTACCGCGCACTCGGCCTCGCCTACGATTTCTCCTGCGCTGCCAAGCGCCACCCGGACGATTATGCCGAAATGCTCGCCGACTGCGGCATCCGCGCGCAGGCCCGCGCGCCGATGACGGCGGTGGTCAAGCTCGTCTTCGGCGCGGAGTATGACAAGACCCGGCTCACCGAGTTCGCCGCGGTCCTGTCGCATGGTCATCGCCTGGGCATGGCGAGCGGCGGCTTGCGCCGCATGCTGGAGGGCCGCGAGGGTGGGCTCAAGGCGATCGTCGCCGCCGAGCGGGCGGCCCGCCGCCCCGCCGCGGCACCACCGAGCCCTACCGAGGCTGCGCGTGACAGCCTGCGCAGCGCGAGCCCGTGCGCGGTCGTCGACATGGCCGCGGGGGAAGAGGAGTTCGTGCTGCTGATCGCGCGCCGCGACGGAGCGGGTCGGCTGGCCGTGCTTGCGCCGGTGCCGGACGATGGTGTCCTGGTCGATCGCGCGATCCGCCGCCTGCCGCGCTGAACCCCACCCTCGGTCGCTAGCGTCTTGCTCCGCGCGCCCGGCAGGCACATATGCGCGGTCGAAGACGCGGGCCACGGGCGACCGCGCCAGGAGCGGATCGCATGAAGGTTGCCAACACGTCGCCAGCGGAGGTGCCGCAGGCGCGCCTGAGCGATCGTTTCACCGAACTGCTGACGGCCGGAGCTCTCCCCGGCGAGCGCGAGGGACTGAGCGGCGCATCGCTTTCGGATGCGGCCGGCTTCATCGCTGCCCTCGCCGCCCGGCGTCCGCCGGGTCAGCCGGTCATCGCCATCGACTCTGTCGCCGCCGATAGCGGGCCGAGGCGGATGCGGCTCGGCATCGTCAATGACGACATGCCGTTCCTGGTCGACTCGGTGTCGGCCGCGATCGGCGCACGCGGACTCGCCATCCACCGCCTGCTCCACCCTGTCGTTACCACCAGCCGTACGGGGGACGGCGTGCTCGAAGATTTGGTGCCGGAGGGCGGCACCCGCGAGTCGGTGATCTACCTGGAAGTCGATCGCGCCGATGCACGCGACCGACGGGCTCTCGTGGTCGAACTGGAGGGCGTGTTGGCCGACGTGCGCGCCGCAGTCCGCGATTGGCCCAAGCTGCAATCGGCGATGCGTGGCGATGCCGCGCGCGCGCCTGCCGGCGAGGGCGCCGCATTGGTCAGCTGGCTCGGCGATCGCCACTTCACGATGCTCGGCCATCAGATCGAGGCGGCGGACGGAACGGCGCGCGATCCGCTCGGCATCTTCCGCAACGGCGATCGGGGGCTCTGGGACGGGGCGGCACGCGCCGCCGCCATCACCCACTTCGCGAGCGGCGGCGATGCGCCGCTGATCCTGAAGGCGGACGAAGTTGCGACGGTGCATCGCCGCGTACCGATCGACCTGATCGTGCTGCCGGTCACGGGTACGGACGGGACCGTGGAGGCCGTGTCGGTTCACGCCGGGCTCTGGACCAGCGCGGCACTGCGCGCGCCATCGGATCAGGTGCCGATGCTGCGCGGCCGGCTGGCTGCGATCGAGGCGAAGTACGGCTTCGATCCCGCCGGTCACGCTGGAAAGGCGCTGCACCATGCGTTGTCGGCGCTGCCGCACGACGTGCTCGTCGCGCTCGATGGCGATGCACTGGAACGCGCCGCCCTGACCGCCATGTCGCTCGCGGATCGGCCACGGCCGAAGCTCCTGCTGCTGCCGAGCCCGCTCAAGCGCCACCTGTTCGCTTTCGTCTGGCTGCCCCGTGACGAGCTTTCGACGGCGCGGCGGCTGGCGATCGGCGACCTGCTCGCCGCTGCCGCACAGGCCAGGGTGCAAAGCTGGGCGATCGACCTGGATGTCGGCGAGCTGGCGCTGATCCGCTACACGCTCGACGTGCCGGCAGAGGCGGGCCAGCCCGACGCCGACTCGCTCGACCGCGAGATCGAGCAGATGGTGCGCGGCTGGGCGCCGGCTGTAGAGGCGGCGCTGACGGGCGTCGGCAGCGCAGGACGTGCGACGCGATTGGCGCTGACCTATGCCGCGGCTTTCCCGATCGGCTACCGCAACCATTATGGGCCCGAAGAAGCCGCCAACGATATCATCCGCCTGCAGGCCCTGTCCGGCCCGGGCGAGCGATCGGTGCGGTTCTACCGGACGGCTGAGGCCGAGCCCGGCCGCATCTCGCTCAAGATCTATCGTGTCGGCGGGCTGATCCCGCTTTCCGAGGCGGTGCCGGTGCTGGAGAATTTCGGCTTCCGGGTGATCGAGGAGGTGCCGACCGCGCTGGACCGAGGCAAGCTCGGCTACGTCCACGACTTCCTGCTTGAAATTGGCGGCGCTGCCGATGGCGACGCACTGTTCGCCCGCGCCGACGTGGCCGAGAAGGCGATCGCCGCCGTCCTGGAAGGGCAGGCCGAGAGCGACGCCTTCAACCAGCTCATTCTTGCTGCGCAGCTGGAGCCGCGCGCTGTCGTCCTCTTCCGCGCCTGGTTCCGCTACCTGCGCCAGACGGGGCTGCCTTATGGCCTCGACACCGTGGCGAGCGCGCTGCGCCGGGCGCCGGATGTCGCCCGCGCCCTGGTCGCATTGTTCGACGCGCGCCATGATCCGGCCGGACGAGCCGAAGCGAATGCGGCAGAGGTCGCCCTCGATGCGAGCCTCGCCGGCGTGGCGGCGATCGACGACGATCGCATATTGCGGCGTGTCCGCGCGGTCGTGCTGGCGGTGCTGCGCACCAACGCCTTCACGGAATCGGGGCGCGAGGCGCTCGCCTTCAAGCTGGACAGCAAGGCCATACCCGGTCTGCCTGCGCCGGTGCCGTGGCGCGAGATCTGGATCTACTCGCCGCGGGTCGAGGGTATCCACCTGCGCGGCGGCCCGATCGCCCGCGGCGGGCTACGCTGGTCGGACCGGCGCGACGACTTTCGCACCGAGATCCTGGGGCTGATGAAGGCGCAGGTCGTCAAGAACGCCGTCATCGTGCCGACCGGCGCGAAGGGCGGATTTTATCCGAAGCAGCTCCCCTCCCCCACCGACCGCGACGCCTGGTTGGCGGAGGGGACGGAAAGCTACCGCATCTTCATCCGGGCCCTCCTGTCGGTGACGGACAACATCGTCGCCGACGCCGTCGTCCACCCGGAGGGCGTGACGATCCGCGACGGCGACGATCCCTATTTCGTCGTCGCCGCCGACAAGGGCACGGCGGCCTTCTCCGACGTGGCGAATGCGATCGCGATCGATCGCGGCTTCTGGCTGGGCGACGCCTTCGCGTCCGGTGGGTCGCAGGGCTATGACCACAAGGCCATGGGCATCACCGCGCGGGGCGCCTGGATCTCGGTCCAGCGCCACTTCGCCGAGATGGGGCTCGACGTTCAGACCGAGCCGTTCACCGTCGTCGGCTGCGGCGACATGTCCGGCGACGTGTTCGGCAACGGCATGCTGCTGTCGAAGGAGATACGGCTGCTCGCCGCCTTCGACCACCGCCACATCTTCCTGGATCCCAACCCCGATCCGGTGGCGAGCTGGGCCGAGCGCGATCGTATCTTCGCGCTGCCGCGATCGTCTTGGGCGGACTATGATGCGAAGCTGATCTCGCCCGGCGGCGACGTCTTCCCGCGTACCCAAAAGGAAATCCCGCTCAGCCCGGAGATCCGGGCGGCGCTCGGCATCGAAGCCGGGACGATCGACCCATCGGGCCTGATTGCGGCGATCCTGAAGGCGCCGGTCGACCTGCTCTGGTTCGGTGGGATCGGCACCTATCTGAAGGCGGCGGAGGAGAGCAACGCCGAGGTCGGCGATCCGGCCAACGACGCCCACCGTGTCAACGGCCGCGACGTGCGGGCGCGTGTCGTCGGTGAGGGCGCGAACCTGGGTGTCACCCAGGCGGGCCGCATCGAATATGCCGCGGCCGGGGGACGTATCGACACCGACTTCATCGACAATTCGGCCGGCGTCGACTGCTCGGACAACGAGGTCAACATCAAGATCGCGCTCAACCGCGAGATGGCGGAAGGCCGCCTCGGGTTCGACGACCGCAATGCCCTGCTCGTTCGGATGACCGACGAAGTTGCCGAGCTCGTGCTGGAGGACAACCGCCTGCAGACGCTGGCGCTGTCGATCGCGGAGCGTGGCGCCGCGGCGGCACTGCCGAGCCAGGTCCGCGCGATCGAGATCCTGGAGGCCGGCGGCCGCCTGGATCGGGCCGTCGAAGGCCTGGCCGCGAGCGAAGCGCTGCTCCGCCGCGCCCAGGATGCCCGCGGCCTCACCCGGCCCGAATTGTCGGTGCTGCTCAGCCACGGCAAGCTCGCGCTGCAATCCGCGATCGAGGCGAGCGCCCTGCCAGCCGATCCGGGCGTGGAGCCGCTTCTCCGCGCTGCCTTCCCGGCGGAAATGCGCGACCGCTTCGCCGATGCGATCGACCACCATCGCCTGCGCCCGCAGATCATCGCCACCAAGGCGGCCAATCGCGTCGTCAACCGGCTCGGCCCGGTCGCTCCGCTCGAGCTCGCCGAGGAGGAGGGCGTCGGTCTGGCCCAGATTGCCGCCGCATACTTCGCGGTCGACGGCATGTTCGGCCTCGAAGCGTTGTTCACGGGCGTGGAGGAGGCTGCCGTTGCCGAGGAGTGCCGGCTCCTGCTCCTCGAAACGATCGCTCAGAGCGTTCGGCTGCATATCGCCGATCTGCTCCGCGCCGAGGCCGGCAACGTTGCGCCGGCTCAGGCCATGGCTGCCCTCGCACCCGGTCTCCGCCGGCTCGACGAGGCGGCGGAGAGCCTGTTGCGGGAAGAAGCCCGCCTGCAATCGTCGACCCTGCGCGCCCGCATCGCCGATACCGGTGCCGATCCGGCGCTGATCGACCGGATCGTTCGTCTCGCCGATCTCGACGGCGCGATCGGCACCGCCGCCCTCGCCCATACGCTCGGAGCGGACGAGATCACGGTGACGACCGCCTATGTCCGCCTGGGCGAAGCGCTGGGGCTCGATTGGGCGAAGGCAGCGGCCCTGCGTTTCGAGTCGTCCGATCCCTGGGAGCGCCTGCTCACCGCCGGATTGGCGCGGGACTTCGAGCAGCTGCGGCTCGATTTCCTCGCCCGGTCCGGTGGCCGCGATCCGTTGGCGACGGTCGACAACTGGCTCGCGGCGCAGCGCCCGCGGGTCGAGCAATTTCGCACGCTCGTCGCTCGCGCCCGGGAGGCCGCCGCACCGACCTCGCCGATGCTGGCGCAGATCGCCAGCCAGGCACGGGTCCTGCTGGGTCGTTAGGCGAGAGCGAACAGCCGCCGTCCGGCTGGTCTAGCAGTCGGCCCAGCGGCGCAGCAGATTGTGGTAGATGCCGGTCAGGGCGACGATCTGGGGATCGTCCTGGCCGTGACTGGGCACGAGCGCCTGGATGGCGTTGTCGAGATCGAGGAGCGTGCGCCGCGCGGCATCGTCGCGGACCATGCTCTGGATCCAGAAGAACGACGCAACCCGCTCGCCGCGCGTCACCGGCGTCACCCGGTGCAGCGTGGACGCCGGATAGAGCAGCATGTCCCCCGCCGCGAGCCGCATCGGCGGCCCGTCGCCGGCGATCAGCTCGCCGCCGTCATAATCGTCCGGATCCGACAGAAACAACGTCGCCGACAGGTCGCTGCGGATCCGGAAGTCGCTGCCGCGGCGGATGCGGATGGCGTTGTCGACGTGCGTCCCGAAACCATCGCTTATGCCGTAGCGATTGAACAGCGGCGGATAGACCTTCAGCGGCAGCGCTGCTGCGACGAACAACGGAGAGCGGCCGAGCGCGTCGAGGATCACGGCGCCCATCTCGCGCGCCACGGCGCTGTCTTCGGGAAGCTGGCGGTTGCGCTTGGCGAGCGCCGACTGACCACCGGAGGTGATGTTGCCGTCGACCCAATCGGCGGCGTCGATCGCGGCACGCACCTTGGCGACCGCGTCGCGCGTCAGCACGCCGGGGATGGTGAGCATGGTCACGCCGACCGTTCGGTCAGTTCGCAAGCCTGAACGGGATGGAGAGAAAGCCGATCGCCTCGACCGGCACGCCGGATTGCTCGCCCGGCTTGAACTTCCACTTGCGCACGGTGTCGAGCGCCGCCTCATCGAGCCGCTCGAAGCCGCTCGTCTTCGCGATCGAGATCGATTTCACCTTCCCGTCGACGCTGATGACGACGCGCAGCCGCACCGTCCCCTCCTCCCGCTTGCGGCGGGATTCGATCGGGTAGCGCGGCGCGGGGTTCTTGAGGCTGGCCGCCGACGCATCCGGCGGCGTGATCGGCGCCGGGTCAGCGGCAGCGGCTGTGGGCGCTGCAGCCGCAGAGACGGCAGCGACCGGCTGGGGCGGCAGCTCACGCACGGTTGCGACCTGCACCGGAGCCGGCTGCGGCACTACGACGACCGGATCCGGCGCGATGATGCGCGGCTCGATTGGTCGCACCTGTTCGATCGGTTCTGGCTTGTCGGGGGCCGCGGCGGGCGGCGCGATCTGCTCGGCCATCAGCGTGACGACAAGCGGATCTACCTTCTTCCGATGAATCTCGATGACGTCGAACTTGACGAGGGCGGCCAGGAGCCCGGCATGAACCAGGACGATCGCCGCCACTGCGCCGGGCCGCATCGGCCGCTTGCTGTAGCCGCCGCCATGCTGCCACGCCGGGACGTTGTCCGCCGGCCGCGCAGGTTCCGCGATGCGCGTCCGCGCAAACAGGGCGTCGTCGGAGACTAGTTCCAGCTGGTCGAACCTGGCGTGCATGCCCATCACCCAATTCCTCCCGTCGCGCTACGCCAGTTTGTAATGCGAATCAATCTCAGCATTGAGGCGGGCGCCGACCTCCCTCAGTTCGGGAGAAGTCGACGCGAGCAGGAACCCGGCCATTTGGCCCCGGAAGCGGGGTGTCGCGCCCACGCCGGCCCGTTCGATTGCGGCCATGGCCTCATCGATCCGCCCTTCGCCGATGAGCATCCGGGCATGATTGAAGTGGCCGCGAAAGTCGCCGCCTGCCGCCGCTCGAGCGTAATGCTCGGCGGCTACGGCCGTGTCCCGCTCGACCACCCAGCCGTCTTCGTAGAAACTGCCGACGAAGTTGATCGCCTTGGCATTGCCGAGCGCGGCCGCCTTGCGCAGCCAGTCCAGTGCCGCGGGCCGGTCCTCGACCACACCATGACCAAGGGCCAGCAGCGTCGCGTAGTTGTACATGCCCCAGTCGAGCCCACGCCGCGCCGCGGTCCGGTACCATTCGGCGGCGCGGGCCTTGTCGATCGCGACGCCCCAGCCGAGATCGTAGCAGCGCCCGACCATGTTGATCGCCAGCAGGTGCCCCTGCGCCGCGGCCCGGCTGAACCACCGCAGCGCCTCGCGCGGGTCGAGCTCCACGCCGACGCCGTCGAGGAGCATCTGGCCGTAGACCGCCTGCGCCTCCGCCACTCCGCCCTCGGCCGCGGTCCGCACCAGCGCGGCCCGCGCCTCCGGCGGGCCGGACAGCCGCGCCGCCAGTTCCTCCGCGCTCATCCCGTTGAGCGTGTCCAGCGACGGCGCGTCCGTCATCTCAGTAGCGGAAGCTGAGCGTCGCAAACGCCGTCCGTCCGGGCGCCATGATCCCGTAGTGGGAGCTGTACGCCTGGCTGAAGTAGCGCTTGTTGGTGACGTTCTGGACGTTGACGCGCAGGTCGAGATTGTCGTTGATCTTGTAGGCGGCCGTCGCATCGAGACGCACGTAGCTCGGCACCGATCGCCCGATCACCACCGTCGCCGGCACGACCTGAGCGGCGGCGCCGGTCCCCGATACGTAGCGGTTGTCGGCGAAGCCGCCGAACACGCGGCTGGTGTAGAAGGCGCCGCCGCCGATGTTGACTGCCGGCGTGACGTTGTACGTCGTCCAGAGCGTCGCGCTATGCTTGGCGGTTTGCGGGAACTGCCGCCCGGTGTTCACCGACGGCTGCAGCACGGTACGCGCGGCAACGCCGCCGCCGGCCGGCAGGGTGAACGCGGTGAAGCCGCCATCGACGATCTTGGAGTCGAGGTAGGTGTAGCCGCCGAACACGTTCCATTCGTCGGTGATGTTGCCGTTGAAGCCGAATTCGATGCCCTTGATCAGCCGCTCGCCGATGAAGGCGATGGTGTTGGCATCGCTGGTGACGCGGGCGTTGGTCGTCTCGGTCCGGAACGCGGCAAGCGTCAGCGAGAGGGCTCCCGCGAACAGATCGGCCTTTGCACCGATCTCATAGGATTTGGTCCGCTCGACCTTCAGCGCGTCTGCTGCGGCTTGGGCGAGATCCTGGGAAACGGTCGCGCTGACCGTCGGCAGGCCATTGCCCTCCTGCCCTTCCCCGACAAGGCTATTCGGCGGCGTCGCCGCCGTCGCGTAGGAGGCGTAGAGGCTGGTATTGGGCGTCGGCTTGAAGATCGCTCCGACCTGGTAGTTCCAGATCTCGTTCAACTTCTCGACCTGCGGCCTCACCCCGTTCAGTACCGGCAGCTCGACCTTGGACTTGTAGCGATCGTAGCGAAGGCCGAGGTTGATGATCAGCGGCTCGGCGACAGTGATGCTGTCGAAGGCATAGACGCCGCGCGTGTTGCCCTTGGTGATCGTGGTCGTGCCCGGCGCCCCGCGGACGATCGGTGTCGGCGTCGTCGCACGGCCGGCGACGTAGTTCACCCACGGATCGTTCGGGTTTGGGTTGAACAGGTCGGTACAATTATAAGGCGCGGCACCGGGTGCGGTGGTGCAGCGCAGCCCGCCCACGCCGTTGTTGACGCCCGTATTGACGACATAGGCGCCACGGTTGGCTTCTTCCCAGGCGAGTTCGGTCCCGACCGCGAAGCTATGCTCGATACCACCGGTGTCGAACTTGCCCGACAGATCGGTCTGGTTGATGATCGACTCGGTGTAGCCGAACCGAGTGTTCGCTCGCCGCCAGACCCGGCCGCCGGCCGTATAGTCGTTGAAGCGTCCGCTCGGCAGTGTGCCGACGTTGCGATTGCCGGCCGGGATGCCGATGGCGTTGGCCTGGCTGTCGTCCGGCTGGGTGAAGATATAGCGCTGATCGGTGCGGCTGTAGCGCGACGTGTTGCGCAGAGTCACACCGCCGAAATCGTGCTGCGCGCGCAGCGTGGCCTGATCGACGTCGGTCTTGCGGAAGTCGCGGTTGACCAGACCGTAGAAGTTGTCGGCCGAAACGCGCCCCGTCACCCCGCCTGCGGTCGTGATCGTGCCGACGGTCGGCTCCGAATAGCTGAAGCCGGGCGGTGCGTTCACCACGCTGGCGCTCGCGACGGTCGCGTAGGGGAAGCCGCTGTCGGGCAGTTCGTTGGTCGACAGATGGTAGTACATGACCGTCAGCTGGGTCGGGCTGTCGAGCCCGATCGTCACCGACGGCGCGATGCCCCACCTCTTCTGAAACAGCGCGTCGCGGCCGGCGACATCCTGATCGTGCCACATGCCGTTGATGCGCACGCCGACCATGTCGCTGACCTGATAGTTCACATCGGCGGTGACGCGCTTGTAATCGTCCGTGCCGTAGCTGCCAGCGCCGGAGACGAAGGTGCCCTTCTGCGGCGTCTTGGAAACGATGTTGAGCGTGCCGCCGGCGCCTCCGCGGCCGCCCACCGTGCTGTCGCTGCCGCGGACGATCTCGATCTGCTCGACGGCGAAGATCTCACGGCTCTGCGCGCCGATGTCGCGAACGCCGTCGAGGAAGGTGCTGCCCTGGGAGTCGAAGCCGCGGATGAACGGACGGTCGCCGATCGGGTTGCCGCCCTCCGCCGCGCCAAAGGTGATGCCGGGCACAGTGCGCAGCGCCTCGACCAGCGTGGCCGAGCCGCTGTCCTTGATGACCTGCTTGGGAACGACCACCACCGAGCGCGGCGTGTCGAGCAGCGGCGCCACCGACTTCGGCGAGCTGGTGCGATCGACCTTGTAGCTCTCGTCGTCGATCGCGGTGTCGACGACGGTCACGCCCTGGAGTTCGGTGCCCTCACCCTCATTGTCGTCGGTCGCTGCCGTGCCGCTCTGCGCAACGCCGGGTGCCGAGGCTACGAAACCTACGCAGGCAAGCGCGATGAACACGGGCGACGCGCTGGCGCCGCCGGTGCGAGCATTTGTACCCGACACTCTATTCCCCTTCTTGTCCCCACGCCGTTGTCTGGCGTCCAGACGCTAATGAGAATAATTCTCATTACTGTCAAGCAAGCGCTGGAACAGCCAGACGCGGATCGCGCTGGCGAGGTTCGGAGGGTCGGGATGCTCGATGCGCGCGGCATCGATCCGCGCCACCAAGGCACTGAGCGGCAGCGATTCTTCAGCGGCGGCGCGGTTGAGCGCGGCCCAGAATAGAGGCTCGAGGCTGATCGACGTGGCGTGACCGGCGATCATCACCGATCGCTTCACCGGCCCGGACGACTCGCGGACCATGCGCTATTCAGGCGCGACGACGGCGCGAACACCCGGCCCCGTCAGGAGCCGAATGACACGCGCCGTCGAGAGAAAGGGGAAGCAGGCGGAAGGCCGGCTCAATACATGTGCTGGCCACCATTGATCGACAGCGTCGATCCGGTGACGAAGCCGGCATCGTCGGCGCAGAGGAAGGCGACGCCGCGGGCGATCTCCTCCGCCTTGCCCAGTCGCCCGACCGGCACCTTGGCGACGATCTTGGCGAGCACGTCGGCGGGAACGGCGGCGACCATGTCGGTGTCGATGTAGCCCGGCGCGATGGCGTTGACGGTAATGCCGGCGCGCGCGCCTTCCTGGGCCAGGGCCTTGGTGAAGCCGTGGATGCCCGACTTGGCGGCGGCGTAGTTGACTTGGCCGTACTGCCCGGCCTGGCCGTTGATCGAGCCGATATTGACGATCCGCCCGAACTTGCGCGCGGTCATGCCGTCCCACACCGCCTTGGCCATGTTGAAGCAGCCGGCGAGGTTGGTCCGCATCACGTCCGACCACATGTCGTACGTCATCCGCTTCATCGTCGCATCGCGGGTGATGCCGGCATTATTGACCAGCACGTCGACGGGCCCAAGTTCGGCCTCGACGCGCTTCGCGCCTTCCTGGCAGGCGTCGAAATCGGCGACGTCCCACTTATAGGCCTTGATCCCGGTTCGTTCGGTGAACTCCCGGGCGCGTTCGTCATTGCCGGCATAGGTGGCCGCAACCGTCATCCCCATGTCGCGCAGGGCGATGCTGATCGCCTCGCCGATGCCACGGGTTCCGCCGGTCACGATCGCGATTCTGGCCATCTCTCTCTCCCTCTGTTTGGCGGAAGCCTAGGCGCGGGGCACCCAGCCTTCAAGTTCACGAGCGATCAGCGTGCGCAGCAGTTCCATGCCCGGCGCGCTGTCGTTCAGGCACGGCAGGTAGGCGAAACGCTCGCCGCCCGCAGCAACGAAGCTCTCGCGACCGCGCAGCGCCATCTCCTCCAGCGTCTCCAGGCAGTCCGCGGAGAAACCCGGCGCCACGACCGCCACGCTGCGCACGCCATCGCGCGCAAGCTGCTCCAGCATCTCGTCGGTGGCCGGCGACAGCCACTTGGCGCTGCCGAAGCGCGATTGGAAGGCAACGACCAGATCGCGGCCGAGCGCTTCGGACAGCAGCCGCGCCGTCTTCTGGCAGTGGCAATGATAAGGGTCGCCGAGTTCCAGCGTCCGCTGCGGCATGCCGTGGAAGCTCGCCACGATCCGCTCGGGAACGAAGTCGAGCGTGGCCAGCGACGCTTCGATCGACTGGCGGAGCGCCTCGATATAGGCCGGCGCATCATAGTAAGGCGGCAGCGTGCGCAGCGCCGGTTGCCACCGCATGGCCGCAAGCACGGCAAAGGCGGCATCGTTGGCGGTTGCCGTCGTCGCCGCGCAATATTGCGGGTAGAGCGGCGCGATCAGGATGCGCTCGCATCCGGCGTCCTTCAGCACGGCGATGCGATCGGCGATGGCCGGACGGCCGTAGCGCATCGCGTGATCGACCATGACCTGCGGACCGAACGCACCCTCCAGCGCCTTCGCCTGGGCACGGGTGATGGCCGCCAGCGGCGAGCCATCCTCCCGCCACACCTGGCTATAGGCGTGGGCCGACTTCTTCGGACGGGTACGCAGGACGATGCCGCGCAGGATCGGCTGCCACAGGATCGGCGGGATCTCGATGACGCGCCGATCCGACAGGAACTCGGCGAGGTAGCGCCGAACCGCCCCAGCATCCGGTGCATCGGGCGTGCCCAGGTTGACGATCAGCACCCCGATCTTCGGCGGGGCGATGGCGGGATGGTCGGCAGGCGGAATCATGTGCGGATACTCAGCGGGAGGCTGCGGTGGCGACGGCCGGTCGCGGCGAACAGGGCATTGGCGATGGCCGGGGCGACCGGCGGCACGGCAAGCTCGCCGACGCCTCCCGGCGGTTCGGCACTGCGAACGATGCGGACGACGATCTCCGGCGTGGTCGCGAGGATCGGCAGGTTCAGGTCGTTGAAGTTACGCGCGTCGACCAGGCCGCGACTGAGGCCGGTCGAAGCGCCGAGCGCGGCCGCCATGCCCCACAGGATGCCGCCCTCGATCTGCTGCAGCACGATGTCGTCGTTGATCGTCCGCCCACAATCGACCACGGCGACGATCCGGTCCACCCGCACCGCCTGCTGCGCATCGACGTGGACCTCTGCCAGCATCGCGATGTGGCTGCCGAAGGCGGAGTGGGCGGCGATGCCCTGGCCGCTGCCCGGCACCCCGCCCTCCCATCCGCCGAGCGCGGTCGCTGTCGACAGGCAGTGGGCGAGCCGTGGCGAGCCGCCCAGCATCTGCATCCGAAACGAAAGCGGCTCGACGTTGGTCAGGTGGGCCAGTTCGTCGACGAAGCTTTCGGTGAAGAAAGCGGTGTAGCTGTGGGCCACGCCGCGCCACATGCCGGTGACGACGCCGATGTCGGCCGGGTGATGGTCCACCGCCACCGCCGGGATCGCATAAGGCGGCACCGCGCCTTCCACCGCCGCCCGCTCGGCGCCGTTGCCGCCGCCGGTGCCCGGCATCAGCCGCGCGGTCATCGCGGCGGCCGTGGCCGGCGTGGCGATCCGCGCCCGCCAGCCGAGCACCTGCCCGCCCCGAGCCACTCGCGCTGCCATCCGCCCGCGCGCCGGCGGGCGGAAACGATCCTGAGCAATGTCCTCGGCGCGGCTCCACATCAGCTGCACCGGCCGCTTCATCCGCATGGCCAGCAACGCCGCCTGCACTGCCGCATCGTTCTCGATCTTTCGCCCGAAGCTGCCGCCGGCGAGCATCGGGTAGATCGTCACCGCCTCCTCGTCGAAGCCGATCGCGCGCGCCGCCGCGGCCCGGGCGAAGCCGGGCGCCTGGGTCGGCATCCACAGCTCCAGCCGGTCGCCACTGATCCGGGCGGTTGCCGCCATCGGCTCGATCGCGGCATGCACCGCCAGCGGCACGGTATATTCAGCGGTCAGCCCGCCGCCATCGGCGAGCACCGCCTCGACATCGCCGATGTCGGCAAACCGGGTCGCGTCGCCCTCGGCCAAAGCGCGGATCAGCGCCGCATCGATCGACGCGCTGTCGGGAAAGGCACCGACGGTGGCGAAGCGCGGGTGCATCGCATCGAGCGCGCGGTTGGCCGCCCACCAGGTCGTCGCCACCGCCGCTGCCCAGCCCGGGTTCTCGACGATCGCCAGCACGCCCGGCACGCGGTCGGCCGCCGCCGCATCGACCCCCACCAGCCGGGTCGTGCCATGCGGCCCGTGGCGGACGGCGGCATACACCATGTCGGGCAGCCGGACGTCGGCGGCGTAGCGGGCCGATCCGTCGATCTTGGCGGGCATGTCGAGCCGCGGCGGGGATCGTGGCGGAACCGGCCCGCGCAGGACGATCTCGTCGGGCGGGGTGAGCGCCGCCGCCTCCTCGGCCAGTTCGCCGAAACGCAGCCGTTCCTCGCCGCGCACGACGAAGCCGTCGGCCGTGTCGCACGCCTCGGCATCGACGCCCCAGCGCTTGGCCGCCGCCATGCACAACAGGGTCCGCGCGGTGGCGCCCGCTTCCCGGTAGGTCTGCTCGAAGGCGCGGACCGAGCTCGAACCGCCGGTGATCATCAGCGACGAACGGATCGCCACCTGCCGCGCCGCCCAGCCGCCGATCCCCTGGAGCATGCCCGGCAGCCAGCCTGCGGCGGCCTCCTCGACCAGCAGCGTATTGGCATAAAGCGGCCCGACCGGTGCCGGCTCGACCCCGACGGTGCGCCAGTCGGCGCCGAGTTCGTCGGCGAGGATTTGGGGCAGCACGGTGTAGACGCCCTGCCCCATCTCCGCCTGCGGCACGACCACCGCGACGTGACCGTCCGTACCGATCTTCACGAAACCGTTCAGAACCGCCTCGCCCGGCGCGGCGACGACGTTGGGAGCATAGGTGCGCGGCCACACCGCCCACGCGAGCAACAGACCTGCGCCCGCGCCGCCGCCGATCAGCAGCTGCCGCCGGCTGACGCTATGCCTGTCCCCGCCATCACCCATCGCCGCCTGATAGGGTCACACGTTCGCGCGCGCCAGCGTCACGCGCTCTGCTCCGCCTCGCCGGATGCATAGGCGGCGCGCAGGCCCGGTCGGTCGATCTTGCCGGTGCCGAGCTTCGGCAACGGATCGGCCGAGAACCAGATGCGCGACGGCAGCTTGAACCGGGCCAGTCTTCCGGCGACGAATTCGCAGAGCGTCGCCGCATCGACCGATACGCCGGCGGCCAGGTGGATCACCGCGGCCGGTGCCTCGCCCAGCCGCGCATCGGCGATCCCGAACACGCAGGCCTCGACGACCGCCGGATGGGCGTAGAGCGCGGCCTCGACCTCCTGGCAGCTGATATTCTCGCCGCCGCGAATGATGATGTCCTTGGCCCGGTCGACGATGAACAGATAGCCGTCCTCGTCCAGGTAGCCGATGTCGCCGGTCCGCAGCCGGCCGTCGGCGGTGAAGGCGGCGGCGGTTGCCGCCTCGTCCCGCCAGTACCCCCGAACGTTGGCCGCGCTGCGAACCGCGACCTCGCCGCGCTCTCCCGGTGCCAGTTCCGCGTCGTCCGGCCCGATTACCGTCACGTCGACGAACGGCTGCTGCGCTCGGCCCGTTGAACCCGGCTTCGCCAGGTAGTTGCCGCGGACGTTGGTACAGCCGACAGCGTTGCTTTCGGTCAGGCCGTAGCCAAGCATCGGATGTCCTCCCGGAAACGCCGCGCGCAGCCGGCCGACATGGGCGATGGGCCGCGCTGCCCCGCCGGCGACGATTTCGGCCATGGTCGATACGTCGCGGCTGGCCCGATCGGGATGCTGCATGAGCTCCAAGCTCATCGTCGGCACGCCGCAGAAATAGGTCACGCGCTCCGCCTCGATCAGCCGCAGCGCCTCGCCCGCGTCCCACTTGCGCATCAGCACCATGCGCCGGCCGATGCCGAAGCTGTTGAGCATCACCGCCACCGCACCGGTGACGTGGAACAGCGGCACCGCGATCAACGTCACCGGATCTCCCGGAGGCGTCCCCGCGGAAACCAGCACGTCTCGCAGTGCGATCGTCTGGGTCATGAAATTGTAGATCGCCGTGGTGACCGCCCGGTGCGTCGACACAGCCCCCTTGGCGCCGCCGGTCGATCCGGACGTGAACAGGATCGTCGCATCGTCGGCGCCGTCAATCCCGGGCAACGCGCCGCCACCCGGATCCCTCCCGAGCAGCGGCGTCAGCGCCTCCTCCATCGGCAATTCGACAGCGAGCGTAACCAGCGCGACCTTGGGGTCGGCTGCGCGAATCCGCGCGGCGCGCTCGGCATCCGCCAGCACGAGCATCGGCTCCGTCAGCGCCAGTGCCTGGACGAGTTCCGCCCGCTCCCACCAGCCGTTGACCAGCGTGGCGATGCCACCCGCCTTCAGCACCGCCATGTAGCAGACGATCCAGGCCGGCGCGTTGCGCATCGCGATCGCGACGCGGTCCCCCTTGGTCACGCCCCAGGCACCGACGAGCACGGCCGCCAGCCGATCCGACAAGGCGTCGAGTCGCCCGAAGGTGATCCGCTCGGACCCGGCGACCAGCGCTTCCTTGTCGGCGTGGAGTCCGCAGAACGCTCGAAAGAAGCCGGGCAACGTCGCGGGCAGGCGCGTGGCGACCGCTGCTCCAAGCGGACCGGCGGCCGCGATCATGCCGTCGGGCCTCGTCAGCGCGGCCACGGCATCGTCCAGCTGCCGATCCAGCGTGCTCGGCATCCCCTCGCTCTTTCGGTTTGTCGTTGCTGCCCTTATGAGGGCCAAAGTCCGTGGGGGTAAAGCCTTGATCCCGTCGCTCGTCACCTCCGCCGGTTCGGCGTTCCTGCACTTCGATAGCCTCGGCCTCTCGCCGATCGCGCTCGACCTCGGGTTCCTGCAGATCCGCTGGTATTCGCTGGCCTATATCGCCGGCATCGTTCTCGGCTGGTGGTACCTGCTGAAGCTGCTCGACCGGCCGGGCGCGCCGATGGCGCGGCGCCATGCCGACGATCTGGTCTTCTATGCCACCCTCGGCATCCTGATCGGCGGGCGAACGGCCTATGTGCTGTTCTACAAGCCGTCTCTGCTCGCCAATCCGCTCGATGCGCTGAAGCTGTGGGAAGGCGGCATGTCGTTCCATGGCGGGGTCATTGGCGTCACCCTCGGGATCATATATCTTGCGCGAAAGAACGGCCTCAACTGGCTGCGCATCCACGATTATGTCGCATGCTGTGTGCCGTTCGGATTGTTCTTCGGGCGCCTAGCCAACTTCGTGAACGGTGAGCTGTGGGGACGTGTCACCGACGTGCCCTGGGCGATCGTCTTCCCCCGCGCGGGCGATCTGCCGCGCCACCCGAGCCAGCTCTACGAGGCGGGCCTCGAGGGCGTCGTCCTTTTCCTGGTGCTCGCCTTCATGTTCTGGCGGACCGATGCCCGCTATCAGCCGGGCAAGCTCGTCGGCACCTTCCTGCTCGGTTACGGTCTCAGCCGGTTCAGCCTGGAGCTGGTGCGCGCGCCGGATGCAGGCCTGGAGCATCTGTCCTGGGGACTGACCATGGGCCAGACACTGACCGTGCCGATGCTCATCGGCGGCGTCTACCTGATCGCCACAGCCAAGAGCCGCCGCATCCGCGTCGAGCCGATCGCGGGGAGCGAAAGCGTCGCCTGAGGCCGATCGAGCGGAGTCGCTTCAGGCGCGACTGGCGCGGCGGATCGCGGCGTCCGGCCCGATCCCAATCGCTGAATTCATGGGCGAGGCAAACGCGCGTTATTACGCCAGCCGCGATCCTCTCGGCCGGAGCGGCGACTTCATCACCGCGCCCGAGATCAGCCAGATGTTCGGCGAGCTGGTCGGCGCCTGCCTGGCCGACCTGTGGCTTCGCGCCGGTCGCCCGGATGTCGCCTATGCCGAGCTCGGCCCAGGCCGCGGCACGCTCGCGGCGGACGCGCTTCGCGCGATGCGGCCCGCCGGGCTCATCCCCGAGGTCTATTTTATCGAAACCAGCCCGGTCCTCGCCGCGGCTCAGGCCGAGCGGGTGCCGCAAGCGCAGCGGCACGACCTCATCGCCGACCTGCCGTCCGACCGGCCGCTGCTGATCGTCGCCAACGAGTTCCTCGATGCTCTCCCGATCCGCCAGTTCCTGAAGACGGACGCCGGCTGGCGCGAGCGCATGATCGATTGGTCCGGCACCGGCTTCGTGCCCGTACCTGGCCCCGCGGCCGACGACACAGACGTCCCCGAGCCTCTCCGCGATGCGCCGCCCGGGAGTATCATCGAAACAGCACCCGCCGCCACAGCTGCGGTGACGGAGCTTTCAGCGCGATTGCTCCGCCAAGACGGCGCGGCGATCCTGATCGACTATGGCCATGCGGCATCCGGCATCGGCGAAACGCTCCAGGCGGTCAGCGGCCATGCCTTCGCCGAACCGTTCGTCGACCCAGGCGGCCGCGACCTCACCGCTCATGTCGACTTCGCCGCCGTGGCGGCAGCGGCGCGGGCTGCGGGCGTGCGAACCTGCGGCCCCGTCGAACAGGGCACCTGGCTGGAGGCGCTGGGCATCGGCGCGCGGGCCGCGGCTCTCACCCGCGCCGCGCCGACACGCGCCGAGGAGATTGCAGTGGCTGCCACTCGATTGACCGCTCCCAACGCAATGGGCAGCCTTTTCAAGGTTCTGGCGCTTGTTTCTCCTGCCTGGCCGGAGCCCGCCGGCTTCTGATGGCTTGACCCGCTTGGTCTCCTCCCGTGAAAGGGTGCCGTGAACCCGGAACTCCCCACACCCATTCGCGCCGCAGCCCTCGGCGCGGTGCCGCACGGCTTCCTTGGTCGCGGCGGCGGCGTTTCGACCGGCATCCACGCCGGGCTCAATGTCGGCCTTGGGTCCGACGATGACCGGGCGGCGATCGCCGAGAACCGACGCCGGGCGACGGCGGCCGTCGCCGAGGGAGCGAGGCTGGTCACCCTGCATCAGGTCCATTCCGCCGAGGCGGTCACCGTGCAATCGGCGTTTCCGGACGACGCCCGCCCCCATGCCGATGCGCTCGTCACCGATCGGCCTGGCTTGCTGCTCGGGATCCTCACCGCCGACTGCGTGCCTGTGCTGTTTGCCGACCGCGAAGCCGGCGTGATCGGAGCTGCTCATGCCGGGTGGAAGGGTGCGTTGGGCGGCGTAACCGACGCGACCGTCGCGGCGATGGAGCGTCTCGGCGCCCGAGCCGATCGGATCGCCGCCGCGGTTGGCCCCTGCATCGCGCGCGCCTCCTACGAGGTCGACGACGGCTTCTTTCATCGCTTCGCCAACCTCGACCCGGAGAATGAGCGCTTCTTCCGCGATGGCCGCCGACCCGGTCACCATCAGTTCGACATCGAGGCCTATGTCGTCTCACGCCTCGCCGCCGCCGGCCTGACGCGGATCGAGGCACTCGGGCTCGACACCTATGCGGACGAGGCGCGCTTCTTCAGCTTCCGCCGGGCCACCCACCGCGGCGAGCCCGGCTACGGCCGGCAGATCAGCCTGATCGCCCTGCCCGCCTCAGGGTCGCGTCTGGCGGGCACGGCCGAACCATGCGATCCTTCGGCCTGAGGCCAGACGAGGACGACATGGACCAGGACGAGACCGAAGCCGAGCTGACCGGCGCCACGCCGCGCCGCCGCCCCAAACCGGTCGTGCGCGAAATTGGCGGCCGCCGCCTGAAGCCGGCGACGCTGATGATGGGCCACGGCTACGATCCGATGCTGTCCGAAGGTGCGCTGAAGCCACCGATCTTCCTCACCTCGACCTTCGTGTTCGAGAATGCCGCCGCGGGAAAGCGCCACTTCGAGGGCGTCACCGGCAAGCGGCCCGGCGGCGCCGAGGGCCTCGTCTATTCACGCTTCAATGGCCCCAATCAGGAGATCCTCGAGGATCGCCTGGCGATCTGGGAGGATGCCGAGGAGGCGCTGACCTTCTCCTCCGGCATGGCCGCGATCACGACCGTGATGCTGGCGCTGGTCCGGCCGGGCGACACGATCGTCCATTCCGCGCCGCTCTATGCCGCGACCGAGACGCTGATCGGCCGCATCCTCGGCCGCTTCGGCGTCCACTGGCTCGACTTTCCGGCCGGCGCCACGCCCGAGAAGATCGAGGCGGTGCTGACCCGCGCCAAGGCGTCCGGCCGGGTGGCGATGATCTATCTCGAAAGCCCGGCCAACCCGACCAACGCGCTTGTCGATGTCGAGGCGGTGGCGGCGGCACGGGACAGCCTGTTCGGCGAGAACGACAAGCCGCCAATCGTCATCGATAACACCTTCCTCGGCCCGATCTGGTCGCAGCCGCTGCGCCACGGCGCCGACATCGCGCTCTATTCGCTGACCAAATATGCCGGCGGACACAGCGATCTCGTCGCCGGCGGGGTGATGGGGGCCAAGGCCGCGATCGATCCGATCCGGGCGATGCGCAACACGATCGGCACGATCACCGATCCGCATTCGGCGTGGATGCTGCTGCGCAGCCTGGAGACGCTGGAGCTGCGCATGACGCGCGCCGGCGAGAATGCCGCCAAGGTTTGCGGCTACCTTCGCGGCCACCCTAAGGTCGATCGGGTCGGCTATCTCGGCTTCCTGGAGGATGACCGCCAAGCCGACATCTACCGCCGCCACTGCCTGGGTGCAGGATCGACCTTCTCACTCTACCTCAAGGGCGGCGAGGCCGAAGCGTTCGCCTTCCTCGACGCGCTCAGCATCGCCAAGCTCGCCGTCAGCCTGGGCGGAACGGAGACGCTGGCTAGCCATCCGGCGGGCATGACCCACCTGTCCGTGCCCGACGCGCGCAAGCAGGCGCTGGGCATCACGGACAATCTGGTGCGTATCTCGATCGGCGTCGAGGACCCGGAGGATCTTGCTGCGGACTTCGAACAGGCGCTGGCAAGTATTTGATGTAAATGCCGTCCTGACGGATGACCCTGTAGACGTGGATGCCGAGACGATTTCAGCATGACGTTGAGGGACGTGTAGCCCCTAGCGTACGAAGGCTGCGGTGGCTCGTTCGCGAAGGCGGTCGACGGCCGCTTCGTGGATCGCGGGCGCCGTCGCGAGCACGCCAAAGGCATCGCCGCGGGTGCTGTTGTATCGGAGCGGGTTGCCGCGCGCATCGGTGACGGTCGCGCCGGCTTCCTCGGCGATCAGGCAGGCGGCGGCAATGTCCCACTCATTGCCCCAACGCAACGTCGCCAGCAGGTCGGCATCGCCGGCCGCGACCATGCCGATGCGCAAGGCGATCGAATTTGGGCGCGGCACCGGCACCAGATCCGCATCGATCTTAGGCAAGGTATCCGCGGGCACCCGGGCGCCCGGCAACTCGGCGCGGTCGTTCACCCGCAACTGCACACCGTTGCGCCAGGCACCCCCACCCGCTTCGGCGCGCCAATGCTCGCCCCGCGCGGGTGCGTCGAGCACGCCGAGCAGCGGCCGCCCGCCGCCGGCAAGGGCCACCGAGATGCACCAGCCCGGCCGGCCCCGCAGGAAATCCCGCGTGCCATCGATCGGGTCGACCAGCCAGAGTCGGGTGCGGGTCAGCCGCTCGGCGCTGTCGGCGGTCTCCTCGGACAGCCATCCCGCCTCGGGATCGATCGCGGTCAGCCGCTCGCGCAGCATCAGGTCCGCCTCCAGGTCGACCTCGCATACCGGATGGCCCGGCACCTTCTCCCAGCGGCGATAATCCTGGGTCCAGCGGGCGTGGACCATGCGCCCGACCTCCGCCGTAACGGCGCTTACCGCATCGAGCAGAGTCTCAGGCACCGGCGACCATCATCCCCTCGATGCGGATCGTGGGCACATCGACCGACTGGCGGAATCGCAGGTCGCTGGCGGGCACCAGATTGAGGAACATGTCTTTCAGGTTGCTGGCGATGGTGATCTCCGCCACCGGCTCGGCGAGCACACCGTCGCGGATAACGAAACCGGATGCGCCGCGGCTATAGTCGCCGGTCACGCCGTTGACGCCCTGGCCAATCAGTTCCGTGACATAGAGGCCGATCTTGACGTCCGCCATCAGCTCTTCGGGGGAGAGCGGTCCCGCCGCCATGAACAGGTTGGTCGCCCCTGCCCCGGGCGCGCCGCTGATGCCGCGGGTGGCGTGGCCGGTCGGCGCGAGCCCGAGCTGGCGGCCCGACGCGCTCTCGATCAGCCACGAGGACAGCACGCCGTCGGCAACGATGTCGCGCGGCGCGGTCGGCAGCCCCTCGCCGTCGAACGGCTTGGAGCGCAGGCCGCGGACGCGATGCGGATCGTCGCGCACGGTGACGCCGCGGGCGAAAACCTGATCGCCCATGCGATCGAGCAGGAAGCTCGTCCGCCGCGCCACGGCCGATCCGGTGATCGCGCCGGTCAGGTGGCCGAGCAGGCTGGAGCCCACGCGCGGATCGAAGAATACCGGCAGGGCGCCGCTGCCCAATTTGCCAGGATCGAGCCGGGCGACGGCACGCTCACCGGCGCGGCGGCCAATCTCTTCCGGGCCTTCCAGATCCACCTGGTGGCGCGCCGAATGGTAGGCGTAGTCGCGCTGCATGCCGAAGCCTTCGCCGGCGATCACGCTCGCCGAGCAGCCGTAACCGCTGGCGGTGTAGCCGCGCAGGAAGCCGTGACTGGTTGCCAGCGCCATGACCGTGCGGCTGGCACTCGCGCTGCCGCCTTCGCTGTTGGTGACGCCGCTCACCGCGCGGGCCGCATCCTCGGCGGCGGTAGCGCGCTCGCGGAGCGCGGCCGGCGCCGGATCGGCATGATCGTCGCTGTCCAGGAAGGGCGTGTCGCCGCGCAGCAGCCGGTCTTCCGGCGCCAGGCCGGCATAGGGATCCTCGGGCGCCTCGCGGGCCATGGCCGCGGCCCGCTCGACGAGCGCCGTCATCGCCTCCGTCGACAGATCAGAGGATGAAACGCTGGCCGAGCGCCGGCCGAAGAACAGGCGCAGGCCGATCTCCTCGCCCTCGGACCGCTCGACATCCTCCAGTGCGCCGAGGCGGACCTGGACCTGGGTGGAGCCGTCGCCGAAATAGATGGCGTCGGCCGCATCGGCGCCGGCCTTCGCGGCGGCGGCGACCAGATCGGAGACGCGGGCTTCGGCTTGGGGGACTGTCAGCATCCCGGGGACTTAGGGATGCGGGTCGCCAACGTCTAGCCGGTGGCACCGATCACTGCGCAGCCGAGGAACATCAAGAAGCCGGCGAGCCGATTTGCGCGAAACTTGGCGAGCGCATCCGCCCCATCGGCGGGTCTCAGTCGCATTACCTGCCAGGCGAAGTGGATTGCCACCGGGATCAATGCGGCGAGCGCCAGCGGCTCGGGCCGAACCTGCCAGAAGGCGACCGCCCAGATCGCAACCGCCAGTGCGTAGAAGACGGCGACCCCCGCCCGGGCATGACGCCCCAGCGCCCGCGCGCTCGACTTGACCCCGGCTAGCGCATCGTCCTCGACATCCTGCAGGGCATAGATAGTGTCGTAGCCGATCACCCAGAACAGCGACCCGGCATAGAGCAGCAGGCCGGCGGCATCGAACTGACCCCGCACCGCAGGCCAGCCGACCAAGGCCGCCCACGAAAAGACGATGCCCAGCCACGCCTGCGGCCACCACGTGATCCGCTTCATGAACGGATAGGCGGCCACCGGCGCGAGGCTCGCCAGCGCGACGATGCGGGCAAAGTCGTTCAGCCGCAGCAGCACGACGAACCCCACTAGGCTCAGGGCGAGGAGGAAAGCCCAAGCGGCCTTCAGCGAGATGCGGCCACTGGCGAGCGGACGATCGCGGGTCCGTGCGACTCGGGCGTCGAGGTCGCGGTCGACGATGTCGTTATAGACGCAGCCGGCACCGCGCATCGCCAGCGCGCCGAGCGCAAACCAGGCGATCAGCCACGGATCGCGGCCGAGACCACCGGCCAGCGCGATCGCCCACGCGCCCGGCCAGAACAGCAGCCACGCTCCGATCGGCCGGTCGAACCGCGCGAGCAGCACAAACGCCCGCACCCTCGACGGCAAGGCGGCGGCAAGCCCATGCTGTTCGCTGTCGGGGACGATATCCGATCGTTCCATGTGCCCAACCCGTTCGTGTCTCGACTTCGCTCGACACGAACGGCAGGGAAAAGGCAACCACAGGACGACCATATGACCGCCACCCCTGCCTGGCCGCCCGCCAGCCTGCCCCGCTTGTTCGTCGAACAGCCGCTGACCGCAGGCAGCTCCGTCGAACTGGACGGAAGCGCCGCCAACTATCTCGGCAACGTGATGCGGTTGAAGCCTGGCGGGCAGGTCCGCCTTTTCGACGATGTCACCGGCGAGTGGCTGGCCGAGGCGACCGACGTCGGCAAGCGCCGCATCAGCCTGACCGTCACCGACCATCTCGGCCCGCGTGAGGAGGTGCCGGACCTCTGGCTGCTCGCCGCACCGATCAAGAAGGGGCGGATCGACTGGATCGCGGAGAAAGCGTGCGAGCTCGGCGTGGCGCGGCTCCTGCCGGTGCTGACGCAGCGCACGATCGTCGATCGGCTGAACCTCGATCGGCTGCGCGCCCACATGACCGAGGCGGCCGAGCAATGCGGCCGCACCGCTGTGCCCATGCTGGCCAATCCGGTCCGGCTCGATGCGCTGCTGCGCGACTGGCCGGAGGAACGCCAGCTGATCTTCGCCGACGAGGAAGGCGGCGCGCCGCTCGGACAGATCGCGCGGCCGGGTCCTGCGGCGATCCTGATCGGGCCGGAAGGCGGCTTCACGACCGAGGAGCGGATCGCAATCCGCTCCCTGCCGTCGGCGTCCGCCATCACGCTCGGTCCGCGCATCCTGCGCGCCGACACGGCCGTCGCCGCCGCGATCAGCCTGTGGATGGACGCTGCCGGCGACTGGCGGGTCCGCGGCTGACCGTTCCGAAATGTTGCTATTCCGGTCGCACTTAGCGGCTGGCGGCGATCAAGGCCGGAAGCTATGGGCGCAAGCCATGAGCACCAGGAAGGCCGGCGACGGCGAGGACCCCCAGATCGAGTCGCGCGACGACCTGATCGCCCTGTTCGCCGACGGCGAGAAGCCGAAGGAACGCTGGCGCATCGGCACCGAGCACGAGAAGTTCGTCTATTCGGTCGCCGATCACCACGCCCCCTCCTATGAGGAGCCGGGCGGCATCCACGCGCTGCTGATCGGGCTGACCCGTTACGGCTGGAAACCGGTCTACGAAGGCGACAAGATCATCGCGCTGGAAGGGCCGGACGGCAATTGCAGCCTTGAGCCGGCCGGACAGTTCGAGTTGTCGGGCGCGCCGCTCGAGACGCTGCACCAGACCTGCGCCGAGGCGTCACGCCATCTCGACCAGGTGAAGGAGGTCGGCGGCAAGCTCGGCATGGGCTTCCTCGGTCTCGGCATGTGGCCGGACAAGACCCGCGCCGAACTGCCGATCATGCCCAAGGGTCGCTACCGCATCATGCTCGATCACATGCCGCGGGTCGGCACGATGGGTCTCGACATGATGCTGCGCACCTGCACCATCCAGACCAACCTCGACTATGCGTCCGAGGCGGACATGGTGAAGAAGTTCCGGGTGAGCCTGGCACTCCAGCCGCTGGCCACGGCGCTGTTCGCCAACTCGCCGTTTACCGAAGGCAAGCCGAACGGCTTCCTGTCCTATCGCAGCCACATCTGGACGGACACCGATCCGCACCGCACCGGCATGCTGCCGTTCGTGTTCGAGGACGGCTTCGGCTACGAACGCTACGCCGATTACATGCTGAACGTGCCGATGTATTTCGTCTTCCGGGACGGCAAGTATATCGACGCCGCCGGCCTCGATTTCCGCGACTTCCTGAAGGGCGACCTCTCCGTCCTGCCCGGAGAAAACCCGAAGCTCGGCGACTGGGCCGACCATCTGTCGACCGCCTTCCCGGAGGTCCGGCTGAAGAGCTTTCTCGAGATGCGCGGCGCCGACGGCGGACCCTGGAACAAGATCTGCGCCCTACCCGCTTTCTGGGTCGGCCTGCTTTACGACGATCAGGCGCTTGATGCCGCGTGGGACGAGGTGAAGCACTGGACGATCGAGGACCACCAGCGCATCCGCGACGAGGTACCGAGGATTGCCCTGGAGGCGCGTGGCCCGCGCGGGCGGACACTGCAGCAATTGGGCAAGCAGATCCTCGACATTGCCGGCGCGGGGCTCAGCGCGCGGGCGAAGCTCAACGGCGCCGGGGACAATGAGAGCGGCTTCCTCGATCCGCTGCGGGAAATCGTCGCCTCGGGCAAGGTGCCCGCCCAGCGCCTGCTCGATCGCTACCATGGCGAATGGAACGGCGATCTCAGTCGCATCTACGACGAAATGAGCTTCTAGGCGGCGTACGCCTACTCCGCCGCGACCGGCTTCGGATCGCCGGTAATGCGGCGGAGGAGCCTGGGGATCGGGCCGTGGCGGTCCATCCACGCGGCATAGTCGCGGTAGGCCGGGTCGGCACCGAGGTGCATCTCCTCGGTTCGGGCGCGCCAGTAGTAGACGCCGCTGACCATGGCCAGGATTGCCGAATTGCGGGCGATATCGACCGGGTTGCCGGTGGTCGCGGCCAACGGCGTCGTCGCGATCCACCAGAACAGGTTCTTGGACAGGTAGGCCGGGTGCTTGGTCCAGCGGTAAGGGCCGTGGGTCAGGATGCCGCGGTGCGTCAGGTTCGAGAAGCGCAGGCCGAACGCGACCGTGGCCCAGGCATAATAACCGGTCAACAGCACCAGCACCGCCCCGGTGACCGACAGCAGCAGCGGATGACCCGCCAGCCAATAGCTCCAGTCCTGCGTGCCGCTATTGTGGTCCAGCGGCCCGCCCGGGCTCATCAGGATGAACGGCGGATAGCAGATCAAGGCGGCCAACCAGCCGGCGACGTAGGGGTTCGCAGACCGGATATGCGCATCGAGCGGCCGGCAGGTCAGCACGTAGCCGACCGTCGCAAACGCCACGTCGACCAGGAACATCAGCGCGATCAGCCAGCGGGCGATCTCGACCGGACCGTTGGCGAGGCTGCCGAGCGGCGTGCCGACGAACTCCCGGTAATTTCCCGGCACGATCGAGATCATGAAGGCCAGGAAGAAGCCCTTGACCGCCCAGCTGCGGAAGTGCTCGGCAAGCGTCGGCCGATCGGCGGCACCCTGGCCGAGCAGGAACTGACCAAAGGCGAAGGCGCCGTCGCGCGGGTCAGCCAGTCGGCGATCGATCCAGATGACGTAAGGCAGCGATACAGCCAGCAGGATGGGCGCCGCGGTCTGCAGCACGTACATCGCGAACAGATAACCGCCTTCCCAGTACCAGCGGCCGAGGCAGTAGGCGATGGCGAGCAGCGCCCACGTCGCCCACAGACCGGTCAGCTTGACGAGGCTGATGTCGATGGTCTCGCGCCAGGGGCGAAGTGGACGGGACCAGTCGAGCCCGGTCGAAGGGTTGCGGTAGACGCGGTCGATCGCGAGCGACCAGACCACCATCGGGAGCCCGCACGCGACCACCGCGGCGAGCGCCGCCAGCGGTCCATCCATCCCGGTGAGACGAGCGAGGATAAGCCAGAGCGCCAGGCCGACCAGCCCGGCAACGCCGACGCCGCCGCTTACGGCCGAACGCGGCCTTGGATCCATGCCTTGCACCTGCGCCGCGCCCATTGCCGCCGCCTTATACCGTAACCGGTAACCAACCGCTAAACCTTCGCGTGGGACGGGTCCTGGATTGGTCGAAGCCGAGGTGCCGACCCGTCAGGCCGCCACGGCATGGGTCCCCGACAGCGCGGCGGCTGAACTGGCGAGCCAGCTTTCGAATGCCTCGGGGCTCATCGGCCGGCCGAAATAATATCCCTGCGCCTCGTCCGCGCCCATCTCGGCGAGACGGTGGAACGTCTCCTCGGTCTCGATGCCTTCGGCCACGACGCGGTAGCCAAGATCGTGGGCCAGCGTGATCATCGACCGGACCAGCGTCTGCTCGCGCTCGCCGCGCTCGACATCCCGGACGAAGGATTGGTCGATCTTCAAGACCCTGCCGGGAAGCTTCTGCAGGTAGGCCAGGCTGCTGTAACCGGTGCCGAAATCATCGATGGCGATCTCGACGCCCGCCTCGACGAGCAGAGTAAGCTGATCCATCGCGTTCGCGATATCGCCCATCACCGCGCTTTCGGTAACCTCCAGCTCTACCCGGTCGGGACGGACGCGGTGCTTGAGGATGGCGAACTGGACCTGCTGGGCGAAGCCTGCATCCTCCAGGTTCGATGCCGAGACGTTGATCGACAGGCGCAGGTCGATGCCGTTCGCCCGCCATCGGGCAAGCTGGGCAAGCGCACTGTCGAGCACCCAGGCGGTCATCGGACCGGCGAGCGAGGTCTGCTCGACGACCGGAATGAACTCGCCGGGGGAAATCTGGCCGAGGTCGGGGTGCGACCAGCGCAAGAGCGCCTCCGCGCCGACGCAGCTGCCCGTCGCGAGATCTATGCGCGGCTGATAGGCCAGGGCGAGCTGCCCGTCCGCCTGCAACGCCTGACCGAAATCGTTCAGCAGGCGGAAGCGGCGCTGGTGCGCGCTATCCAGAGCCAGCGAGTAGCTGCTGACCATCGAGGGGAAGGATCGGGCATCCTGCGCCGCGCTGTGGGCGGTGCGCAGGATCGCGGCAGGTGACGTCTCTCCGGCAATAAACGGCACGATCCCGATGCTCGTCGCCATGACGAACCCGTCCGGGGACCGGTTGCGGAAACCGGCCAGCATCTCGCTCAGCATGGCGAGATACTCCTGCTCCTCGACGCCAGGACGCGCCAGGAAGGCGAACTGGGTGGTGCCGACATGGTAAGCCATCCGATCGCGCCCGAGCGAGTCCGAGATCGCCCGGGCCGCGTCCTGGACGATCTGGTCGAGATAGGCCGCGCCGAGGACGCGCAGTCCGTTGGTGAGCTGTTCCGGCCGCGCCAAGTCGACCAGAGCGACCAGCTGGCGTTCTCCGGGGTGATCGTTGCCGAGGTCGGCAAGATCGTCGAGGAACTGGGTGCGGTTCGGCAATCCGCTGAGCGGATCCAGTCGGCCGAAGGCGTGCTGGAGCTCGATCTGCGACATCACCATCTTGGCAAGATCGGCGAGCGCGCTCATCTCCTGATCGGTCGCCTCGCGCGGCTCGGTCCCGAGTACGCAGAGCGCGCCAAGGCTGTGGCCATCCCGCGTGGTCAGCGATGCCCCCGCGTAGAACCGCACGCCCTGATCGGCGAGCAGGCTCGTGCGGTAGCAGCTATCGGCCTGGAGATCGGGGATCAGGACGGTGTCGGCGGTTTCTGCGACCTGTGCGCACGGCGCCTTGTGGCGCGGAATCGACCAGTGGCTGATCCCGATTCGCGACTTGAACCACTGCCGGTCACGATCCGTCAGCGAAACGGCGGAGATGGGCAGGTTGAAGATCTGGCCGGCCATGCGCGTGATCCGATCGAAGCTCTCGCTGGGCGCCGTGTCCAGCAGGTTCAAACGGTATAGCGCGTCCAGCCGCGCCTCTTCGTCATAGTGACGCATCAAGGCTCCTCCGATCCCGCTTGGTTAGAACGTCAGCCTTTCCCTAAACCTAACGAGAACTGGCAAAATCGCACGAATGGCGGAACAATGCATGCCGTCGCGAAAAGCAGTGCGACTGCTCGAGCGCCTGCCTTTCGGCTCCCGGCCTTTGGCCAACCATCCTTCGCAATGGCAGTGCAGACTGTGACAGTTGCATGACATTTATACCAATCGGTAGCATTCGCGCTTGCCCGTTATCGTGTGTTCGCTAATGGAGCATTCAGACGCAGGGGGTTGGTTTGAAGCGGATCATCGCATTGGCTGTTCTGGTCGTGACAGGGTGCAGCGGTGCCGAACAGGCGCCGCCGCCGCCCGCACCTACCGTGTCGGTGGCGCTGCCGCTGCAGCGCGACGTGGTCGACTGGGACGATTATATCGGACGCTTCGAAGCGCCGCAGGACGTCGAGCTGCGCGCCCGCGCGACCGGGGTCATCACCCGCATCCTGTTCCGGGATGGCCAGAACGTCAGCGCCGGCCAGGCGCTGTTCGAGATCGACCCCCGTCCCTACCGCGCCGCCCTCGCCCAGGCCGAGGCGCAGCGTAGCCGGGCCGAGGCGGCGCTGGCCAATGCGCGCCAGGTCACGTCGCGCAGTCGGCTGCTGATCGCCGCGGAGGCGGTCAGCCGCGAGGAGCTGGAGAGCAACGTCGCGACCGAACGCAGTGCCACCGCCGATCTTGCCGCCGCACGCGCCACGGCGGAGGTCGCACGGCTGAACCTGTCCTTCACCACCGTCCGCGCCCCGGTCGGCGGTCGCGTGTCGGATCGGCGGGTAAGCCTGGGCGATACGGTGATCGATGGCCAGACGGTGCTGACCCGTGTCGTTTCGATCAACCCGATCTGGTTCAGCTTCGAAGGCGCCGAAAGCTTCTACCTGAAGAATCTGCGTCAGGATCAGCGCGGCGAACGCGGCTCTTCGCGCTACACCGCCAATCCCGTCGATATCCAGCTGGCGGACGAGACCGGCTATCGCTGGCACGGGCGGATGGCGTTCCTCGACAACAATGTCGATCCGAACTCGGGCACGATCCGGGCCCGTGCGGTGGTGCCCAACCCCGATGGCTTCCTGACACCGGGCATGTTCGGCCGCGCCCGGCTGCTCGGTTCGGGCACGTACCGCGCGCTGCTCGTTCCGGACGAGGCGATCGTGACCGATCAGGCGCGCAAGATCGTCTACGTGGTCGGCCGCGACAACAAGATGGTCGCGCGCCCGGTCGAGATCGGGCCGTCCGTCGAGGGGCTGCGCGTCGTCCGCGCCGGCCTTGCCCCGACCGAGTTCGTCATCCTGGATGGCCTGTCGCGGCTGCGGCCGGGATCGGCGCTGACGCCGAAGCGCACCGTCCTGAAGCCGCGCGCCAACGACGACGCGCCGAAGGCGACGCCGCAGATCGTGCCGCCATCGGCCGAGGCGACGACCGCCGGCGGAGCACGCTGAGCGCATGCGCCTGCCCCACTTCTTCATCGATCGGCCGATCTTCGCGGCGGTGCTCTCGATCCTGATCGTGATCATCGGCGCGGTTTCGTACCCGAACCTGCCGGTCGCCCAATATCCCGAGATCGCGCCGCCGACCGTCGTCATCTCGGCCAGCTACCCCGGCGCGACCTCGGAGACGCTGGCGCAGACCGTGGCGGCTCCCATCGAGGAAGCGGTGAACGGCGTCGAGGACATGATCTACATGTCGTCCTCGTCGACCAGCGACGGCAGCGTGGCGATCACGGTCAGCTTCAAGCAGGGCACCGACGTCGATCAGGCGCAGGTGCTGGTCCAGAACCGGGTCGCGACGGCCGAACCACGCCTGCCCGAGGAGGTTCGCCGTATCGGCGTGACCGTCCGCAAGAACTCGCCGGACATCCTGATGTTCGCCTTCTTCTTCTCGCCGGACAACTCGCTCAGTCAGCAATATATCAGCAATTACCTGACCTTGCAGGTTCTCGACCGGCTGACCCGCGTACCCGGCGTCGGCGGTACGACCGTGGTCGGCGGCCGCGACTACAATATGCGGATCTGGATCGACCCAGGTCTCGCCGCCGCGCGCAGCATGACCGTCGACGAGATCGTCACCGCCATCCAGGCGCAGAACGTGCAGGTCGCCGCCGGTGCCGTCGGCCAGCCGCCGTTCGCCAAGGGCGGCGCCGCGTTCCAGCTCGGCATCCAGACGCAGGGCCGCCTGACCAGCCCCGAGGAATTCGGCCGCATCATCGTCAAGCGCGACGCCGACGGGCGAATGACGCGGCTGCGCGACGTCGCCCGCATCGAGCTCGGCGCGCAGAGCTACAGCACCAACGGCTATATCAGCGGCCGGCCCGGCATCGGCGTCGGCATCCAGCAGTTGCCCGGATCGAACGCGCTGACCACCGCCAAGGCGGTGCAGGACCAGATCGCCGAGGCAGCGAAAAGCTTCCCGCCGGGCATGAGCTACTCGATCGAGTACAACCCGACCGAGTATATCGCCGCGTCGATCGAAGCGGTCGAACATACCCTGGCCGAGGCGATCATCCTCGTCGCACTGGTCGTGCTCATCTTCCTGCAGAGCTGGCGGGCGGCGATCATCCCGATCATCGCCATCCCGATCTCGCTGCTCGGCACCTTCTTCGTCCTGCTCGCCTTCGGCTATTCGCTGAACAGCCTGTCGCTGTTCGGAATGGTGCTCGCGATCGGCATCGTCGTCGACGATGCGATCGTCGTGATCGAGAATGTCGAGCGGCTGATGAACGAACAGGGCCTCTCGCCTGCCGAGGCCGCGCACAAGACGATGGACGAAGTGTCCGGCGCGCTGATCGCCATCGCCCTCGTGCTGGTCGGCGTGTTCGTGCCGACGATGTTCATCCCCGGCATCTCCGGCCTGTTCTACCAGCAGTTCGCGTTGACGATCTCGGCCGCGACATTGATCTCCGTATTCGTGTCGCTGACCCTGTCGCCGGCGCTGGCCGCGCTCATCCTGCGCCCCCACCACGAGGTGGAGCGCAAGGAAGGCTGGCGTGGCCTGCCCGGGCGGGCCGCCGCGCGCTTCAACCGCGGCTTCGACTGGCTGTCTCAGAAATACGGCCGTGCCACGGCCAAGATCATCCGCACGCTGGCGATCGTCGGCATCGCCTATGTCCTGCTGATCGCCTTGGCCGGCTGGCGCCTCGCGGCGACACCGACCGGGTTCATCCCGGCACAGGATCAGGATTACCTGATCGGCGTCGTCCAGCTGCCGCCCGGCTCCTCGCTGGAGCGTACCGACGAGGTCGTGCGCCAGGCGGCCAAGATCGCGCAGCGCAACCCGAACGTCCGCAGCACGATCGGCCTGGCCGGCTTCGACGGCGCAACGTTCACGTCGGCCTCCAACGCCGGTGCGCTGTTCATCATCCTCAAGGGCCGGCCCGAGCGCAAACCCAGCGCCGACGAACTGACCGGCGAGTTCAGCAAGGCCTTCGGCGTGCTCACCGCCGGCAACGTGCTCGTCGTCTCGCCGCCGCCGGTGCGCGGCATCGGCCAGGGCGGCGGCTTCAAGATGCTGATCGAGGATCGCGCAGGCGCGGGTTACCCGGCGCTGGCCAAGGTCACCATGGACATGATGATGGCCGCCAACCAGGAGAAGGGGCTGTCGAGCGTGTTCAGCACCTTCAACGTCGCGACGCCAAGACTCCGCGCCGACATCGACCGCGATCGCGCCGAGCGGATGGGCGTGCCGGTCGAGAACATCTTCGCGACGCTCAACACCTATCTCGGCTCCACCTACGTCAACGATTTCAACTTCCTGGGCCGCACCTTCCGGGTCACCGCGCAGGCCGACCTGCCGTTCCGGTCGCAGACCGGCGACATCGGGCTGCTCAAGACCCGCTCGCAGAGCGGGGCGATGGTGCCGCTCGCCTCGATCCTGTCGCTATCGGACGATGCGGGGCCGGACCGGGTGGTTCGCTTCAACCTGTATCCGGCCGCAGAGCTTCAGGGAGAGACCGTGCCCGGCTTCTCCAGCGGCCAGTCGCTGGCAACCATGGAAAAGCTCGCCGATCGTATCCTGCCGGCCGGCTTCTCCTACGAATGGACCGAGCTCGCCTTCGAACAGAAGGGCGTGGGCAATACCGGCATCTACGTGTTCGGGCTGGCCGTCGTGTTCGTCTTCCTGCTGCTGGCGGCACAATATGAGAGCCTGATCCTGCCATTGGCGGTGATCCTGATCGTGCCGATGTGCCTGCTGGCGGCGATCCTCGGCATCAACCTGATGGGCATGGACAACAACATCCTGACCCAGATCGGCCTGGTCGTGCTGGTCGGCCTGGCGGCGAAGAACGCGATCCTGATCGTGGAGTTCGCCCGGCAGGGCGAGGATGAGGGGCTGACCCCGCGCGAGGCGGCCGAGCAGGCCGCGCGCCAGCGCCTTCGACCGATCCTGATGACGTCGATCGCCTTCATCCTCGGCGTGCTGCCGCTGGTCATCGCCACCGGCCCGGGGTCGGAGATGCGCCAGGCGCTGGGCGTGGCGGTGTTTTTCGGGATGATCGGCGTGACCTTCTTCGGCCTGATCTTCACGCCCGCTTTCTACGTTATCAGCCGTATGCTGGGCGACTGGATCCACCGCCATGCCCCGAGGCGTAAAGCACCCGCCAGTGCGCCTGCAGCGGAGCCTGCCGAATGAAGCGGCTCCTGACCCTCGCCTGCGCGACGGCGCTGGCCGGCTGCGCCGTCGGCCCCGACTACCGGCGGCCGGAGCCGCAGCGCGCGACCGCAGGCGCTTTCGTCGACCCCGCTACGGCGCGCGTCGACGTCTCCAGCCCGACAGGCGCGTGGTGGCACCTGTTCAACGATCCGGCGCTCGATCGGCTGATCGCCGACGCGCTCACCTACAATACCGACGTGCGGATCGCCTCCGCCAACCTGCGCCAAGCTCGGGCGATCCTGTCGGAAGCGCGCAGCGCCCGGTTGCCGACGACCGACACGAGCGCGTCCTATACGCGCCAGCGGATCGGTACCGGCGCGGCTGCATCGCGCGGGGTCATAACCACGCCGGGCGCGGATACGCCCTCGGGGTTCGAGTTCGACTTCTTCACGGCCGGCTTCGACGCTTCCTATGAAGTCGACCTGTTCGGCCGCGTCAGCAGATCAATAGAGGCGGCGCGTGCCGACACCGCTGCGACGGCGGCGGCGCTGGACGCAGCCCGCATTGCCGTCGCCGCGGAAACGGCACGGAGCTACGCGCAGGCCTGCGGCTTCGCCAACCAAGCCGAGGTCGCTCGCCAAACCGTCCGGCTCCAGGAACGCACATTGTCGCTCACCAGCCGGCTGCGCGAAGCCGGCCGCGGCACCCGGCGCGAGGTCGATCAGGCGACCGTGCTAGCCGAGCAGGCCCGCGCCCAGGTGCCGAGCTTCGAGGCCGAGCGCCGCGCCGCGCTCTATGCTTTGGCGGCACTGACCGGCCGTCCCCCGGCCGAGATAGACGGCGCGGCCGCCGCCTGCACCGCTCCGCCGCGCGTCCGCTCCGTGATCCCGGTTGGCGATGGCGCGGCGTTGCTGGCGCGCCGGCCCGACGTTCGCCAGGCGGAGCGCCTGCTCGCCGCGGATACAGCCCGCATCGGCGTCGCCACCGCCGCACTCTACCCTTCGATCAGCCTGGGCGGTTCGGCGAGCCTCGGCGCCCAGCGGATCGGGGATCTCGGCAAGGCTTCCTCGTTCAGCTTCTCGCTCGGACCGCTCATCTCCTGGAGCTTCCCGAACATCAGCGTGGCGCGCGCTCGGATCCGCCAGGCCGAGGCGACCACGTCGGCGTCGCTGGCCCGGTTCAACGGCACGGTCCTGACCGCATTGCGGGAGGTCGAGCAGGCGCTCGCCCGCTATGCCGGCGAACTCGATCGCAACGGCGCGCTGGCCCGCGCCGACGTGGCCGCGACCAGCGCCGCGGAGATTTCCCGGCTGCGCTTCACCACTGGCCGCGACAGTTTCCTCCAGCTGCTCGATGCCGAGCGGGACCGCGCCTCGACCCGCGCCGCGCTTGCCAGTTCGAACGCCAGTCTCAGCGAAGCGCAGGTCAGCCTGTTCAAGGCACTCGGCGGCGGCTGGGAGGCTGAACCGGCACCCACGCCGGCCACACCCTAGGCAGCGGGCGTCGGACCCAATCCGAGACTTGCACTCGCGGCAAAACTAGCTTCTTCACGGCCTGCGCACCGGACCGGCGATGCGAGTGCAAGGGAGGCCGATATCCGTCAGATTGCAGCCCTCCCATACCGTGCCGAAGGGGCGACGGGGGAAAGCGCCATGCGCATCCTCCTGATCACGTCCCGGGAGACGAAGCGCTGGGTCATTCCCAAGGGCAACATCTCATCCGGCCTCGCGCCGCACGTCGCCGCCGCGCAGGAGGCGGAGGAGGAAGCGGGCGTGTGTGGACCGGTGTGCCCGACCCCGCTCGGCTCCTACCGCTACCGCAAGCGGCGCGGCAGTGGCGCCTCGCTGATGGCCGACGTCGACGTGTTCCCGCTCGCCGTGACGCGGGAGCTGCCGCACTGGAAGGAGCAGGCGGAGCGCGAACGCCGCTGGTTCACCCTTGCCGAAGCGGCCGCGGCAGTCGATGAGCCCGATCTGCGCGTGCTGATCCGGTCGTTCAGCACGTCGGGCTTCCGGGCGGCAACCCGCCGTACCGGCATGCTCACCGAAGTCGTCAATCGTTCGAGGGTCGCTCCGATGTTTGCCTGGTTCCAGCAACTGCTGCCGAAGACCGGCAATTTCTTCGAGCTGTTCGAGGCGCACTCGCTGGTCGTCCTGTCCGCAGCGGACGCGATGGCCCGACTGCTCGACAATGGCGGCGCGCGGCAGGAGCATATCCGTGAGGTGATCGAGCGGGAGCACGACGCCGACAACATCACCCGCGAAGTGCTCCAGACCGTCCGCAAGACCTTCCTGACGCCGTTCGATCGCGGCGCCATCACCAGCCTGGTCACGGCGATGGACAATGCGATCGACGAGATGCAGGCGGCGGTGAACGCGATCGACCTCTACGAGGTGCAGGCGTTCGAGCCGGAAATGAAGGACATGGCCGGAATCATCGTCGATGCCGCCCGAGTGATGGCGGAGGCGATGCCGCTGCTGCGCGACGTCGCGCGCAACGGTGCCCGGCTGCACGAGCTGACCGAGCGACTCGTCCGGATGGAGGGCCATGCCGACGAAATCCAGGCCGGCGGGCTGAAGAAGACCTTCAAGCGGTTCGGCGAGGCCGACACGCTGAAGTTCGTCGTCGACCGCGAAATCTACAAGCATCTCGAGCGGATCGTGAACGCGTTCGAGGACGTCGCGAACGAGATTGACGGCATCGTCATCGACCATAGCTGAGCCGACGGACGATCCACCCAGATGCACGAACTCGCGCTGCCGCTGCTGATCGGCCTGATCGCCGTCGCCCTCGCCTTCGACTTCCTGAACGGGATGCACGATGCGGCGAACTCGATCGCGACGGTCGTCGCGACGCGGCTGCTGAGCCCGGTCCAGGCGGTCAGCTTCGCCGCCCTGTTCAACTTCGCCGCCTATTTCCTGACGATCGCCGTCCCCAGCCTGCACGCTGTAGCCGAGACGATCGGCAAGGGGCTGGTCGACCAGAACGTCATCACCCCCGCGGTGATCTTCGGCGCGCTGATCGGCGCGATGTTCTGGAACGTGCTGACCTGGCTGAAGGGCATCCCCTCCTCCAGCAGCCATGCGCTGGTCGGCGGGCTGGTCGGGTCGGGTCTCGCCCATGGCGGGCTCCAGAGCATCCAGTGGACCGGGCTCAACAAGACGCTCGTCGCGATCGTCCTGTCGCCGACCCTCGGCATGGTGCTGGCCATGCTCATCATGCTGGTGTCGAGCTGGGCCCTGCGGCGCGCATCGGCGCGCGGTGCCGAGCGCTCGTTCCGCTCGCTGCACCTGCTCTCGTCGGCGGCCTACTCACTCAGCCACGGCCTTAACGATGCGCAGAAGACGATGGGGATCATCACCGTCCTCCTCTATTCGACCGGCTACCTGCGCGGCGAATTCGCAGTGCCGCACTGGGTGGCGATCAGCTGCTACGTGGCGATCGCGCTCGGCACGATGACCGGCGGGTGGAAGATCATCGAGACGATGGGATCGCGCATCACCAAGCTGTCCCAGCACCAGGGGTTCAGCGCCTCGCTCGCCGGGTCGATCATGCTCTTCACCGCATCCGCGCTCGGCATCCCGGTGTCGACCACGCACACCATTACCGGCGCGATCATCGGTGCCGGCACCGCCCGCCGCGCGTCCGCGGTCCGCTGGGGCGTGGCCCAGAGCGTGGTCATCGCCTGGGTCATCACCATTCCGGCGTCGGCGGCGGTCGGTGCGCTGTTCTACGGCCTCACCACGCTCTGGTAGGTCAGACCTTCGGCGGCATTTCCGTCGCCGGACGGCGCGCGTACCAGCCGAAGGCGGCGATGCCGGCATAGCAGATCGCCGGCACGACCAGCGCGAAGGCCAAGCTCGTCGCATCGGCGACATGGCCGGTCAGCGGCGGCACCACCGCTCCACCGACGATCGCGACGCAGATCAGGCCGGACCCTTCGGCCGTACGCGCGCCGAGCCGCTCGTTGGCGAGGCTGAAGATGGTCGGGAACATGATCGAGTTGAACAGACCGACAGCCAGTAGCGTCCAGCCGGCCACCGCACCCTGACTGTTCGCGGAGACGATCAGCAGCACGAGCACGATCGACGCCGCCGAGGCCAGCATCTTGCCGGGCGAGAACAGCCGCAGCAGCGCCGCGCCCAGGAACCGGCCAACCATCGCCCCGCCCCAGTAGTAAGCGAGATGCTGGCCCGCCGATTGCGGCGACAGGCCGAGCGTGTCGGGCTCGACCAGATAGTTGACGAGCAGGCTGCCGATCGCGACTTCCGCGCCGACATAGAGGAACAGGCACGCCATGCCGAAGGCGAAGCGCGGCCGGCGCAGCAGATCGAGCGCGCCGCGCAGGTCGACCGCCTCACCCCGATCCTCGGTCAGCCGCTTGCTCTGCGTCCAGACCAGAGCCGCCAGCAGCGTCAGGATCACGGCGAGCGCGAGATAAGCGTGGCTGACGACCGCCGCCTCGGTCACCTGGAAGGCCGCGCGGGCACTCGGCGAGAGGGTCGCCGGATCGACGCTGGCGATCGATCCCAGGAACATCGAGGCGCCGATGAACGGGAAGACCGTCGTGCCAAGCGAGTTGAACGCCTGCGCGAACGTCAGGCGGCTATGCGCCGTCTCCGGCCGGCCCAGGATCGAGATGAGCGGGTTGGCGACGACCTGGACGATCGTGATCCCGGCCGCGACCACGAACAGCGCGCCGAGGAAAGCGGCGAACGACGCCGATCGGGCCGCCGGCATGAACAGGAGGCAGCCCGCCGCCATCGTCAGCAACCCGACCGATGCTGCGCGCAGATAGCCGATCCGCGCGACCAGAGACCCGGCAGGGATCGAGACCACCAGATAGCCGATGAAGAAAGCCGACTGGACCAGCATGACCTCGCCATAGCCGAGGCTGAAAAGCCCCTTCAGCTTGGGGATCAGCACGTCGTTCAGGCTGGTGATGCCGCCGAAAAAGAAGAACAGCGCGAAGACGAACCCGCTGAGCCCAGCGGCCTGCACCGCTGCCCCGCCTCCAGTCCGCGACGGCACGTCGTTGGCGATCACTTGGGCGCTCTCCTCGCTTCGACCGCCGGTCCCCCGGCTGGCCGCGAGCAGGCATAGGCGCTTCAGTAGCGCAGGCCGAAGCCGATGCGATACAGCGGATTGGCGGTGTCGTGCGGCACGTCGGACCGCTGCGCCGCAACCTCGGCCATCGAGGAGGGCAGCTCGAACGGCAACGTGCCCTGCGGCGCGGCGCGGCCGGTGAGCACATCCAGCAGCGCCGCATCGCCCACCCCGAAGTTGCCGACGATCGCGCGGGCATGCGGCCGCAATGCGGTCAGGATCGCGGGCCGGTCGAGGAACACGGTGACGATCGTGGGCACCTTGGCCGCAATCCGCACGATCTCGTCATATTCCGGCTGGCCGGCGGCAAAGGCCAGGCTGCCCTCATGCTGCAACTGGCCGAACAGGTGGCGCGGGTGCAGCGTCTCCCACGGCGTGCTGGCGCGGATCAGGGCGACGTCTGCCTGATCCAGGTTGGCGACCGGCACCAGGCCGTGCGCCCGCGCCGCATCGGCGGAGATGCCGCGCAGGTAGACCTTCTTCGCACCCTTCAGCGGCAGGACCCCACCCCGATTTTGCAGGAGTACGAGGGACCGGCGCTGCGCCGCGTCGGCGGCGTCCTGGAACGCCCGGTTGCCGACGATCCTGCCGGCCTGCGCCGCGTCGACGAACGGGTTTTCGAACAGACCCTGGCGGAACTTCATCTGCATGATCCGCCGTGCCGACTGTGCAACGCGGCCCTCGTCCAGTTCGCCGGCCTTGACCGCTTCCACGATCAGGTCGGTTTCGTCGACACCGCCGAACTGATCGATGCCGGCGCGCACGCCCTTCACGAAACGCTGACGCCGGCTCAGCGCCTCGACACCCCAGGACATGCCGAGCACGGGGGGCTGGCCGGGATCGGAGCCCTCGACGCACGCCTTCGGGCAGTCGTTCGTAATCAGCCAATCGGACAGGATGATCCCGTCATAGCCATAGCGGCCACGCAGCTGATCGGTCAGCAGCCACGTGTTGAAGCCGCCACCGACCTGCTCGACCTGGTGGCCGTCGACGACGAGATCCTGGAGAGTCGAGTAGGTCGGCATCACGCCTGCCACCTTGGACCGGAACGCCGGCAGGAACGGTTTGACGTGGTAGGCGAAATTGTTGCCGGGGAACGCGGCGAAGCGGCCATAGTGGCTGTGGCTGTCCCAACCGTCCTTGGCGGCGCCGTAGCCGACCCAGTGCTTGACGATGGTCGAGACGCCGTTCGCGCGCAGCCCATCGTCTCCGCCCTGGAAACCGGCGACATAGCCGCCGACCATTCGGCCGACGAGATCGGCATCCTCGCCGAACGTGCCGACAATCCGCCCCCAACGGGGTTCGGTGGCGAGGTCGGCCTGCGGCGAAAGCGCCTGGTGGATGCCGACGGCGCGATACTCCTGCCGCGCGATGTCGGCGAAGCCGCGCACCACCGCGGCGTCGCCGACCGCCGCGAAGCCGAGTGCCTCCGGCCACTGCGAGAAGCCGGCTGAACTGACGCTCGCCCCGGCGGTGTACTGGAAGTGGTTGCGCGGATCGGTACTGAGCGTGAGCGGGATGCCGAGCCGGCCCTGCTCCGCAATCGCCTGGAGCGCATTGTTCTCCTCGGCGAACGCGGCCGGGGCGATCGCGAGCCGGGTGATGAGGCTGGTCACATGGCGATCGATCACCATCGTCCGCGCCGCCGTCCGGTCATACACGGCGCCGCTGCGTGCGGCGCCCGGGAAGGGCGCGGTGCCGTGCATCATCGCCCCGGCGCGCTCGGGCAAGGTCATCCTGCCGACGAGATCTTCGGCCCGGACTTCGACGGAAAGGCGCCAATCCTCATAGGGATCGAGCCACCCGTTCCGGTTCAGGTCGCGAAAGCGCAGCTTGCCGACGTCTATGATCGGTATCGTTCGCGTGCCGATGCCTGGCTGGGGAGTGGCAGCCGCGCGCGCGGGGTCGGACGCCAGCAGCCCCAAGAGCCCCACGCACACCGCCCTCACCAACGTACCCCGCACCATCACCCAACCCTTATGACACCGATCGCGGGTCGAGTGCCTACTACGTCGCGACGGCCGACGCACCGGCAGCGGGTGCGGAGTTCGAGCGCCTGCGGGCTGCGCGGTTTAGCGGCGGCCATTCGCATCCACTCGCAAATCGGTGCGAATAATCCGCAAAGTCTATCCAAGTTAGAGACTCGTGTGCTCCAGACGGCTCAGAATGGGTCCCTAATTCTCAGGAGGGTGCCGTGCCGAAGACGGAAGATGAGTATCATCTGCGCCGTGCGCGCGAGGAGCGGGATCTTGGACGTCGCGCCGAAGGTCAGGAAGCCGCGTCGGCGCACCTGCGCTTGGCCGCGCTGCACATGGACCGAGCGCGTGGCGGCGCGACGCCGCTCAGCACTTCAGAGTTTGGCGGAGCTGGTTCGGTGCATCATCGGATGGCGATCGCCGGCTGACTCGCCTGGCATGAAGGTCCGCGTGCAGACCTTGCCAGTTTCGTTCGTTCGCTCGCAACTCCTTGAAATCGCGGAAGGGCTGCACATATCGCGATCACTGTTCAACGACGGAAAGGAGGTGGTCGAATGTCTCATTGTCTCACGCCGCTCGCGGCAAGCCTGATGGACGCGACCTCCGCCACGGGGGCCGCCGCCTGACGACGAGCCGCGATCGGCTGACAATGGAAGGGCCGTCCTCGCAAGAGGGCGGCCTTTCGTTTTTCGAGCGCACGGCGTGCCTTCCCCGCCCGCACGGACTCAAACGGGGCGCTGATATGTGACAGGAAAGCCGGAACGTCTCCGAACCGGCCTTGTTATCCCCGCATGATATCGATCTACCTTGCCCCACGGCCGGTCCGACCGCTGGGGAGACCCGGTCTGGTGAACGCCGCGCTCGTGCGAACGGCCCTGCGGGCATCCTTCTTCCCCGTGCCGCGATGACGGACACGCCACCCTCCCATTCCGCCCCGCCCGGCGACCTGCTGGTCGGTGCCAGCCTGTTTCTCGACTTTGACGGGACGCTTGTCGCGATCGCGGAACGGCCCGACGCGGTGGTGGTCGACGAAAGCCTCGACACGCTGATGAACGGCCTGATCGAAACCTTGCAGGGGCGCGTCGCCATCATCACCGGCAGATCATTGGCGGAAATCGACAGGATCATCGCGCGCGGGCGCTTGGCACTCGGCGGCAGCCACGGTCTCGAGCTACGCTGGCCGGACGGCCGCACGCGTGCGCCCGAAGCCCCGGTGGGCCTGGCGGAGATCGTTGCGGAGATGCACGCCTTGCAGGCGGAACATCCCGGGCTGATCGTGGAGGAGAAGCCGTTCGGGGCCGCGCTCCACTATCGCCGCGCTCCGGCCGCCGAGGTCGAATGCCGCGCGCTCGCCGCACGGCTGGCGGAGCGCCAGGGCATGACGATGCAGGCGGGCAAGATGGTGTTCGAGATCAAGGCCGCCGGCCAGGACAAGGGATCGGCCTTGCGCGCCTTGATGGAAGAACTACCGATGCGCGGCACCCGGCCCGTCTTCATTGGCGACGATGAAACCGATGAGGCGGCATTCCGCGCGGCCCGGGATCTGGGCGGCGCGGGCATCCTCGTCGGTCCAGCCCGGCCGACCAGCGCCCGATACCGGCTCGAGGGCGTCGCGGCGACCCGCGACTGGCTCGGTCAGGCGGCGGAGGCGCTGGCATGACGCCCGACCTCGATCTCTGGCCGATCGGCAACTGCCAGGTCAGCGCGCTCATCGATCGAACCGGCAGCTTCGTGTGGGCGTGCGCGCCGCGGGTGGATGGCGAGCCGGTCTTTTCGTCCCTGGTCGACACGCGCGACGGCGAACAGCACGGCCTATGGTCGATCGAACTGGAAGGCGGCACCCGCACCGAACAATCCTATCGGCGCAACACTGCCGTGCTCGTATCGCGCCACAGCGACGATCACGGCAACGCGATCGAAGTGATCGATTTCTGTCCCCGCTTCCAGCGCCTTGGGCGGACGTATCGGCCGCTCGCGTTCGCGCGGATGGTACGCCCGGTCTCCGGCGCGCCGCGCATCACCGTCCGCCTGCGTCCGTCCTGCGGCTGGAGCGGCAAGACACCGGCGACGACCAGCGGATCCAACCACATCCGCTTCCTGCTCGATGCCCAGCCGCTGCGGCTGACGACGAACGCGCCGGTCGGCATGGTGCAGGAGGAAAGAACGTTCCGGCTGGAGCGCGAGTTGTGCTTCTTCCTCGGGCCCGACGAAAGCTTCTCGGGCGATCTCGCGGTGTCGGTCGCCCAGATGCTCGGCGATACCACGCAGGAGTGGATGGACTGGGTGCGTGGGCTGGCGACGCCGCTGGAGTGGCAGGACGCCGTGATCCGCGCCGCGATCACGCTGAAGCTGTGTCAGCACGAGGAGACCGGGGCGATCGTCGCGGCGCTGACGACCTCGATCCCCGAACATGCCGGATCGGAGCGTAACTGGGACTACCGCTACTGCTGGATCCGCGACGCTTATTACACTGTCCAGGCGCTCAATCGGCTCGGCGCGCTCGACGTGCTGGAGGGCTATCTCGCCTACCTCCGCAACATCGTCGATCAGGCGCAGGGCGGGCACATCCAGCCGCTCTACGGCGTGCTCGGCGAAAAGTCCCTGGAAGAGCGCGCGGCGACGGCGCTCGCCGGATATCGCGGCATGGGTCCGGTCCGCGTGGGCAACCAAGCCTATGAGCAAGTCCAGCACGACGCCTACGGTCAGATCGTGCTGTCGAACGTCCAGGCGTTCTTCGACCAGCGGCTGTTCCGGATGGCGGGACACGAGGATTTCACCGCGCTGGAACACGTCGGCCAACTCGCCTGGGAAGTGCACGACAGGGCCGATGCGGGGCTGTGGGAGCTGCGCACCCGCCAGTCCGTCCACACCTATTCGGCGGCGATGTGCTGGGCGGCGTGCGATCGTCTGGCCAACGCCGCACAAGTGCTCGGCCGCGGTGACCGCGCCGCCTTGTGGCAGGAGCGCGCCGATACCATCCGTGCGACGATCGTCCGATCGGCCTGGCGCGAGGACACGGACCGGCTGTCGGCGACGTTCTCGGGAGACGATCTCGACGCGAGCCTGATCCAGTTGCTCGACCTGCGCTTCCTGGAACCCGGCGATCCCCGCTTCCTGAGCACCCTCGACGCGGTCGAAGGCGGGCTGCGGCGTGGCTCGCACATGCTCCGTTACGCCACGGAGGACGATTTCGGCCTGCCGGAGACGGCATTCAACGTCTGCACCTTCTGGCTGATCGAGGCGCTGTACCTGACCGGCCGCCATGCCGATGCCCGCGCCCTGTTCGAGGAGATGCTCAGCCGCCGCACCCGATCGGGCCTGCTGTCGGAGGATATCGACCCGGTGTCGGGCGAGCTCTGGGGCAATTTCCCGCAAACCTATTCTCTGGTCGGCATCATCAATTGCGCCGTCCTGCTCAGCAAGCCTTGGAGTGCGATCCGTTGACGCGCCTCATCATCATATCGAACCGGGTCTCTACGCCGTCGCCCTCGGGGGCGCAGGGGGGCTTGGCGGTTGCGCTGCAGGCCGCGCTACGCGAGTATCGCGGATTGTGGTTCGGCTGGTCGGGCGAGACCACAGATGCCTTCACCGGCCACATCAACTTCCAGCGCGACGGCGGCGTCACCACCGCGACGATCGACCTGGAGGAGCAGGACGTCGAGGAATATTATAACGGCTACGCCAACCGCACGCTGTGGCCGCTCTTCCACTACCGGATCGATCTGGCCGAGTATGAGCGCGGCTATGCCGGCGGCTATCAGCGGGTCAACGAGCGCTTCGCCGATACCGTCCGGCCACTGATCGAACCGCAGGATATGGTCTGGGTGCAGGATTATCACCTGTTCCCGCTCGGCCAGGAATTGCGGCAGCGGGGGTGCGAGAACCGGATCGGCTTCTTCCTGCATATTCCGTGGCCGCCGCGCCGGCTGCTCGCCACGTTGCCGGAAGCGGCCGAGCTTGCGCGGACGCTGTTCGCCTACGACGTCGTCGGCTTCCATACCGAAGAGTGGCTCGATTCCTTTCGCGACTTCGTCCGCCACGAACTGGGCGCGACGGAGGATGAGCCCGGCATCCTGCGGCTCGACGGCCGCTGCGTCCGGCTGATCACCGCCCCGATCGGCATCGACGCCAAGGAATTCGTCGCCGCTTCCCGATCGATCGCGGCCCGTCTGGCCTACCGCCGGATGAGCCAGAGCGCGGTCGGCCGTGACCTGATCGTCGGGGTCGATCGGCTGGATTATTCCAAGGGTCTGGAGGAGCGCTTTCTCGGCTACGAGCGGTTTCTTCAGGAGCATCCTGAGGAACGTAAGGAGGTGTTCCTCCTCCAGATCGCGCCGCCATCGCGCGGGTCGGTCGAAAGCTATCAGCGGATCCGCGCGTCCCTCGAAGGTCTGTCGGGGCGGATCAACGGTGCCTATGCCGATGTCGACTGGGTGCCGATCCGCTACGTCAACCAGGGCTATGCGCGAGACGTGCTGGCCGGCGTCTACCGTGCCGCCCGGATCGCGCTCGTCACCCCCTTGCGCGACGGCATGAACCTCGTCGCCAAGGAGTATGTCGCGGCACAGGATCCGGAGAATCCCGGGGTGCTGATCCTCTCGCGCTTCGCCGGCGCCGCCGCGCAGCTCGGCGTGGGTGCGGTGCTGGTCAATCCGTACAGTGCAGAGGAACTGTCCGACGCCATCCTGCTCGCGCTCAAGATGCCGCTCGAAGAGCGGATCGGCCGCTGGCGTGCGATGATGGACAATGTCGAGAGCGAGGACGTGCTGTGGTGGCGGCAGCGCTTCACGGACGCTCTGGAAGCGGTATCGGCCTGACATCGCCGTCGAGCAGCTGGGTACGCCGACGCGGCAGTGCCTCCGGCATCTCGTCGGCCAGGAAGCGCATCATCGCCTCTCGGACGTTGCAGCGCAGGTCGAACGCTACGCCGGCATCCTGCGCACTTACCAGGCAGCGCAGCTCCATGCGGTCGACATAGATTTCGGTCACCTGCAGCCCGCACACCCGACCATCCCACTTCGGATCGACGCGGACGACCTCCTCCAGCTTGGCGCGGATGCGCGGCACGTCGGCCGTCGGATCGACGTGGAGGAAGGCGGTGCCAAGCAACTCGCTCGTCTCCCGCGTCCAGTTCTGAAAGCTCTCCTCCAGAAACTTGGAGACGGGCACGATCAGGCGACGCTGGTCCCAGATCTTGACGACGACGAAGGTCAGCGTGATCTCCTCGATCCGTCCCCACTCCCCGTCCATGATGACGACGTCGTCCATGCGGATCGGTTCGGTGAACGCCATCTGGACGCCGGCGATCAGGTTCTTCAGCGCCGGCTGAGCGGCGGCGCCGACCGCCAGACCGGCGAGACCGGCTGAGGCGATCAGCGTGACGCCGATGCTGCGGACGCTCGGGATGCTGATCAGCATCATGCAGAACGTCACCATCAGCACCAGGAACAAGGCGACCCGATAGAGGATCGCGGCGCGCGTCCGCCGGCGGCGGGCGGCGAGATTGTCGGCCGCGCTGATGTCGGCACGCGTCAGGATGATGTCGCGTATGGCAGCCAGGATCGCCGCAACCAGCCAGCCGAGCAGGCCCGGCACCAGCAATCCGGCCGCCTGGCGCCAGATCGCCCTCGCGCTGTCATCGAGCGGCAGTCCCGGCGCGATCGCCGACAGCGCGAACGCCACCGCGAGCCAGCGGGCCGGTCTGGCCAGCCGCGCGATCAGGATATCGTCGGTCGAGGTGCGGGTCCGCGCCGCCGCCCGGCACGCGACGAAGAGCACCACCTTGTGCAGCACCAGGGCGGCGACGACTGCGATGGCCGCCGTGATCGCCACCTGCAACCAGGGCTCGCTGCCGGTCAGCCGGAAATCCGACACGCAATTCTCCCGTTCATTGGCACTCGGCTAGGCAACAGGTCGATCGTGCCGCCGTTCCGCCGTCGCGGGACGAACCGCGCCGCCGGGCGGATGGGCCGCGGCTTGTCCGCCCGCGTCGTGGCTCCGGATCCGCTCCGCTGCGTTAGTCAAAGGCGCCTATCAGGAGAGCCGTCATCGCTACCTTCATGTTCGCCACCGGGATCGAGAACAGCGTGCCCACGATCGACGGCGGGCGAACGCGGGTCGACGAGATGGAAAGCTGCGGCCACTATCGGCGCTGGAAGGACGATTTCGAGCTCGTCGAGGAGATGGGTATCGGCTACCTCCGCTTCGGCCCGCCGATCCACAAGACCTGGCTCGCTCCCGACAAGTATGATTGGGAGTTTGCCGACCAGACCTTTGCCGACCTGAAGCGGCGCAACATCGTTCCAATCGTGGATCTCTGCCACTTCGGCGTTCCCGACTGGATCGGCAACTTCCAAAACCCGGACTTTCCGGATCAGTTCTGCCGCTATGCGCGCAAGTTCGCCGAGCGATTTCCGTGGATACAGCTCTATACGCCGGTCAACGAGATGTTCATCTGCGCGACCTTCTCGGCCCGGTACGGCTGGTGGAACGAACAGATGCAGAGCGAGCGCGCGTTCGTCACCGCGCTCAAACACATCGTCAAGGCCAACGTGCTGGCGATGCAGGAAATCCTGAAGGTCCGTCCCGACGCGATTTTCGTCCAGAGTGAATCATCCGAATATTTCCACGCCGAGAGCCCGGCCGCGATCCGCCCGGCGGAGATCATGAATTCGCAGCGTTTTCTGTCGCTCGACCTGAACTACGGTCGCCGCGTGGATTCCGAGATGTACGAATACCTCACCGACAACGGCATGACGCGGGAGGAATATCACTTCTTCCTCAACAGCCGCCTCAAGCAGCACTGCATCATGGGCAACGATTACTACATCACCAACGAACATCGTGTCTCTGAAGACGGGATGACGCGAGCGTCGGGCGAGATCTTCGGCTATAGCGAGATCACCCGCCAATATCATGATCGCTACCGCCTGCCGGTCATGCATACCGAAACCAACCTCGTGCAGGGGCCGCTCGGCACGGAGTCCGTCGACTGGTTGTGGAAGCAATGGGCCAACGTGCTGCGCGTCCGTAACGACGGCGTGCCCATCGTCGGCTTCACCTGGTATTCGCTGACCGATCAGGTCGACTGGGACAGCGCGCTTCGCGAGAAGAACGGCAACGTCAATCCGCTCGGGCTCTATGATCTCGACCGTAACATCCGACCGGTCGGAAAGGCCTACAAGAAGCTGATCGAGCAATGGCGCGACGTACTACCGACGCAGAGCATGTGCCTGATCGTCCCGGTGACGATGCCGGACGAGGAGTCCGACGTGCATACGCGCAAGCAGATAGCGCGGGCTCAGCAGATGGTCCGATCGGCCCCGAGCGCACCCGCCGTACAGGAGAATAGCTGATGGACCGCCGCTTCGACGGGAAGGTCGCGATCGTCACTGGCGCCGCCAGCGGCATCGGTGCCGCCATCGCCGCCCGTCTCCACGCCGAGGGCGCGCGCGTGGTCATCGCCGATCTGAGGGCGGAGGCCGCCACCGCCGCCGCGAACAAGATCGTCGCCGAGGCCGGTGGCGAAGCGATCGGAGTCGCCTGCGACGTCGGGTCGGAGGAGCAGGTCGAGGCTTCGGTCCGCGCGACGATCGACCGCTTCGGGCGGATCGACGTGATCGTCAACAATGCCGGACTAATGACGTTCAAGACCTTGGCTGAGTTTACCGGTGACGACTGGCTGAAGGTCCTGCGCGTCGACCTGCTCGGCGCGGCCTGCTTCACGCGGCAGGGGTTCCTGCACTTCGGCGACAAGGGCGGCGCGATCGTCAACATCGCCAGCGTCCACGCGGTCGAGACGAGTGCCAATGCCGCGCCCTACTCGGCTGCCAAAGCGGCCTTGCTGTCGCTGACCCGGACCACTTCGATCGAGGGCCGCGACCTGAAGATCCGCGCGAACGCCGTACTACCGGGCGCGATCGACACGCCGATGCTGTGGGACAACCCAAACGTGAAATCCGGTGCCGAGACGATCGACAAGCGCGACGTCGGCACCCCGGCGGACGTGGCGGCCGCGGTGGCCTTCCTGGCCAGCGACGATGCCAAGTTCATCACTGGAACGACGCTCGCCGTCGATGGCGGGCGGCTGGCGAAGCTTTAGGCGGCCAGCGCCGCTACGTACGACCGCGCCCGGTCGCCGACGTCCGCGGCGCTGCGCCCGGCGCTGTAGAGACCCGAACCGAGCCCGAATCCGTTGGCGCCGGCAGCGAGATAGTCGCGCATGTTGCCCGGAGTGATCCCGCCGACCATCAGCACCGGCACATCGCGCGGCAGGACAGCGCGCTGGGCCTTGAGCACAGCCGGGCCCGCGGCTTCCGCCGGGAACAGCTTCAGCACGTGCGCCCCCGCCCTGAGAGCGGCAAACGCCTCCGTCGGGGTGAAGTAGCCCGGTGCCGAAACCAGCCCCGCCGCTGCCGTCGCCGCGATCACCGCTGGGTCGGCGTTCGGCGAGACGATGATCCGTCCGCCAACCTCGGCAACGCGCGGGATGTCGGCCGGGTCGAGCACGGTCCCGGCGCCAATCGTCGCCTGGTCGCCGAACCGAGCTGCCAGCCTTGCGATGCTGACGAGCGGGTCGGGCGAGTTCAGCGGCACCTCGATGATGCGGATGCCCGCCGCGATCAGCGCCTCGCCGACCGCTTCCGCCTCTTCCGGCCAGATGCCGCGCACGATCGCGACGAGCGGGCAGGCGGCGAGATGCCTTGTGAAGTTTTCGAGAGGGGTCATGCGATCGTCTCCGCAATGGCGCGCATGCCCGCGACGAAAGCGGTCGCGCCGTCCAAATCCCTCGTCCGGAACCCGCATTGCCGGATCGCCGCGGCATAGAGCCGGGTCAGCGATCCGCGTCCGAGCACCAGTATCTCCTCGTTCGGCAATGCCGCAGCAAGGCCGGTGTGCAGGTCGCAGCCGATCAGGAGGCCGCTCGCGAAGGCCGGAGCTTCGGCCGGCGGAGCAATGCCCAGCAGCAGCCCGGCGCGGATCGAGAAGAGCTCCGCCGCCATCTCGCCGCTGCCGTACCCGCGCGCGACGCCGCGCAGGAACGCAGCATCGGGTTCGACCGGTCCGGCCAGCATGTCGGCCAGGATGCTGTGCTTGCGGAGCAAGGCGAACAGTTCGCCGGTCATGATCGTGCGAAAACCGACGATGGTGCCCCCGTCCATCTCGATCCACTTGGTGTGCGTGCCGGGATGGCAGATCAAAGTGCGCCCTTCCATCGGCCGCAGCACGTGGGCGCCGAAGACCTGCACCTCCTCCCCTCGCATCACATCGCCGCGATTCCCCTCGATCAGCGACACGCCCGGCACGATCGCGGTCTGCTTGGGCTCGGCCCAGAGCAGGTGCGCGGCGATGTCAGGCAGGCTCGCCGGACAGGGCACGTAAGGCGCCTCCATCCAGCCGCGGTTTGATCCGACCATGCCGGCGAGCAGCATCGGCATAGCGCCCATCTGCGCCCGCAACGCCTTGACTTCGCCGGCGAAGCGATCCTTTGCGATCGTCAGCGTGCCGACTTCGTCCTCGATCTCGGCGATGGTGCGGCCGTCCGCGTCGAGCACATAGGCGCGGCGTGCCGTCGAGCCCCAGTCGACAGCCGCGAAACCGTGTTCCCAGCCGCTCATCCGCGCCATGCGTTCAAACTCCCTTTGCCTGCTCCAACCCGCCAGACGGCGGATCGAGCCGCTTGGCGGCAACTCCCGATAGCCTTACCTTCGCTCCCGTGAGCCGATCCAGCACCTCCTACCCCGCCGCGACCTGCGTCGTGGCCGGCAGCGACCTGCTCGGCGAAGGGCCGGTGTGGGTGGCGGCCGAGCAAGCGCTCTACTGGCTCGATATCAAGGGATTGAAGCTCCACCGCTACGATCCGGTCACGGGCGACCGACAAACCTGGCCGACGCCGTTTCGGATCGGTTCGATCGCGCCGCGTGCCGGCGGCGGGTTCGTCGGCGGCAGCGAGCATGGGCTGGTGCTGATCGATGCCGTGTTGTCGCGCTTCGACATCGTTGCCGATCCGGAGGCGCATCTGCCGGGCAACCGCTTCAATGATGGCGCCGTCGATCCGACCGGACGCTTCTGGGCCGGCACGATGGACGATGCCGAGGAGCAGGCGACGGGCGCGCTCTACCGGCTCGATGCCGACCTAAGCTGGAGCCGGCACGACGCCGGTTACCAGGTGACGAACGGGCCGGCGTTCAGCCCCGACGGCCGCTTCCTCTACCACACCGACTCCGCGGCACGGGAAATCTATCGCTTCGACCTCGCTGACGATGGGAGCCTCTGCGGCAAGACCCGCTTCGCCCGCTTCGGCCAGGCCGACGGGTATCCGGACGGCATGACCGTGGACCGCGACGGTTGTCTCTGGGTGGCGTTCTGGGATGGCTGGTGCGTCCGGCGGCTGTCGCCTGACGGGGAGGTGATAGGGGTGTTGCCGGTGCCGGTGCAGCGGCCGACAAGTTGCACCTTCGGCGGAAGCAGCCTCGATCGGCTGTTCATCACCTCGGCCACTATCGGCCTGGACGATGCCGCCCGCGCTGCGCAGCCACTGGCGGGCGGATTGTTCATGGCGGAGCCCGGCGTGGCCGGCTACGCGGTGCCGCCTTTTCAGGGCTGAGCCGGCCTTACCATTCGCGGACGGCGCCGTCGGGGCCGCGCCAGACAGGGTTGCGCCAGGTCGTCGCCGACGTCGCGGCCGCCCGGACACGCGCCTCGTCGATCGTGATACCGAGACCCGGCCCCTCCAGCGCGGCGACCATCCCGTCGCTGACATCGAAGACCGACGGATCGGCCAGGTAGGTCAGCAAATCGTGCTCGCCGCTATTGTAGTGGATGCCGAGCGACATTTCCTGGATCACGAAATTCGGCGCGGTCAAAGCGATCTGCATGCACGCAGACAGTGCGATCGGTCCAAGCGGGCAGTGCGGCGCGACCGCCACGTCATACGCCTCGGCCATCGCGGCGATGCGCCGGCATTCGGAGATGCCGCCGGCGTGGCTCAGGTCCGGCTGAACGATGTCGACGCAGCCCGCCTCGAAGAAGCGCTTGAAGTCCCAGCGGCTGAACAGCCGCTCGCCGAGCGCGATCGGGACGGTCGTATGGCGGGACAGCTCGACGATGCCCTCCAGATGCTCGGACAGCAAAGGCTCCTCGATGAAGAGCGGCCGAAGCGGCTCGACCGCGGCGGCGAGTTGCTTCGCCATCGGCCGGTGGACGCGGCCGTGAAAGTCCAGGCCGACGTCGAGGCCCGCGGCCTGCACGGCCGCAACCCGCTCGACGGTAGCGTCCAGCGCCTTCGGACTGTCGAGCCAGCCGAGATCCTCGGTGGCGTTCATCTTGACCGCCTTGAAGCCCTGCGCAAGCCGCCCCTGTGCCGCCTCGACCACCTCGTGCGGGCGGTCGCCGCCGATCCAGGCATAGACCGGCACTCGGTCCCGCACCCGGCCACCGAGCAGCTGCCACACCGGAACGCCGAGCATGCGCCCCTTCAGGTCCCAGAGTGCCTGGTCCAGACCGGACAGCGCCGACATGAGCACCGGCCCGCCGCGGTAGAAGCCGAGGCGGTAGGCGATCTGCCAGATATCCTCGATCCGGGCCGGATCATGGCCGATGAACCGCTCGCGCAGCGCCACGTACGCGCCCTCGACCGCCTCGGCGTGCCCCTCCAGGCTCGCCTCGCCCCAGCCAACCGCGCCGTCATCCGTCTCCATGCGGACGAACAGCCAGCGCGGTGGCACCTTGAACGTTTCGATCTTCGCGATCACGGCCATGGGCCACATCCCTAAAGGCTATCAGCGGACCGGTAGGCGTACCATTCGGCACGAGCGGACCGCCACCCCGTCGCGTTCAGGGCTGGGCGACGATCGCTTATTCCTCCTCGGCGTCGGCCTCTTCCTTGGTCTTGTGGGAGATGCCGGGCTCCTCGGCGGGCGGCGAGTAGACGGTGAAGAGCTTCAGCGGCCCTTCGCCCTTATTGACGATGTTGTGCTTGGCGCCCTTGGGGATGACGATCAGGTGGTTGTCCGTCACCTTGGTCCGGCTGCCGTCGACCACGGCCTGGCCCTCGCCCGAGACGAAGAAGGTCGTCTGGTCGGCATCGTGCGTCTCCTCGCCGATGTCGTCACCGGGCTCGATGCTCATCATGACGATCTGGCAGTTATCGTCGATATAGACCTCCTTCTGGTAGAAGGTATTGGAGGTTGCGAGCTTGATGATGTCCTTGTTGAAGATCGCCATTATCGGTCCTTTTCGCCCTGCGTGAGCAAACTCAACGTGTGAGCCAGGGGCTTGTGTCCGCGCCAGCAAATCAGCGCAGGTTCAGTGCCTGTTTGATGTCGCGCCAGGATACGAGCTTGAAATTCTGGGCCTTGGGCGCGTTCTGCCCGTCCTGCGCCACGAACAGGCCATCCGGGTAGCCGGGGCCGAAATCGCCGACGCCAATGTCGATGCCATCGGTCTCCTGCGTCGCGCCGAACTGCCCTGCACCGACGCGAAATCGGCCGACATAGCGGTCGTCGCGCAGCCGGTAGACCGCGTAGGCATTGTCACCCTGGCTCGATACGAGCAGGTAACCGCCAACCCCCGGCCCCTCCGCCGCGATCGTCACGCCCTCCGTATCCGCAACCAGATGCGTGCCGTCGGTACTCGCAATCTTGCGACCGGTGACGCTCCCGGTCGCTTTCGCATCGAACCGCCAGACGCCGGCATCCTCCTCGGCAACGTAGAGCCGCCCCGTGCGATCGTCGGCGACGCAGCCTTCCGACTGGGTAGCGAGCTTCATCGTGCGGACCATGCTGCCGACCGGGGCGGAGCCGGTCAGGTCGATCGCGACCTGGTTGATCGTGCCGTTCTTCAGCACATTGAAGGCGTAGAGCGTGCCGCCGTCGCGGTAGAGACAGACGCCGTACGCCTCCCCTGCGCCGACCGGGAGCTTGCCGAGCGGTGCCAGCATCGCCGTACGCGGATCGAGGCGGAACAGTGCGAGCATCGCGGCAGCCGGCTCGCCGCGATCGCTCGCCGCGACGATGATGCCGCCCGCGCCCATATCGCGCAGATCGACATTGTTGACGCGACCGGCGGCCGTGAACGAACGGTCGGTGCCATCGAGGCCGTAGACATGAAGGCCGGCGCGCTTGTCGGTCGCGACGATCAGGCTGGCGGACGGAGCCGCCGGATTGCGCCAGATGGCGGGATCGTCGGCGGCATCGGCGTTCAGCGTCTCGACCGCTGCCGTCTCGCCACGCGCCTGCACCGTCGCCGTCGCGATTACGGGACGCACATCGGAGCGGCCATCAACGGGGGCGCAGCCGACGACCAGCAGCGCACACATCGCGGGTAGCGCGCGCATCAGAAGTTCACCCGCACGCCGCCGGTATAGCGCCGTCCGAACCGCTCCCACTCGATCGTGTAGGCGGAATCCCGGACGTAGCGACGGCCCGGCCCGTTCAGCAGGTTCGACCCGTCGACATAGACCTCGACGTTCGGCGTGATGGCGTATCGCAGGGAGGCGTCGAGTTCGTCATCGGCCGCCCAATATTGGTCGCCGCCATCCGCCGCCGCGCCCAGCGTGTCGAGCCAGGCGCTGCGCCGCTGATAGTTGACGCGGAGCGACACCCCATATTTCTCGTAGTAGCCGCCGACGTTGAAGACGAGATCCGACGTGCCGGGCAGCGAAACCTTGCTGCCGATCGGTGTCGTCGCCTTGCTTTTGTTGAGGGTGACATTCGCAGTGATGCCGAAGCCGCCGATCCAATCCGGCAGGCCGAGATCGGCGGTGAACGGCTCGAGCTGCTGCTGCAATGCGGCTTCCACCCCGTAAATGTAGCCGCTGCCGCCGTTGGTGACGGTACTGAAGATGTACTGCGATCGATCGACGCCGCCGCTGTTCAGCGCATCGGAGCCGAAGGTCCGGCTGTCGTCGAACAGCACGTCCTTGATCTTCTTGTAGAACGCTCCGACCATCACGTAGCCTTGCGGCTGGACGTACCATTCGAAATACCCGTCGACGCCGTAGGCGCGCTCCGGCTTCGCGTCCGGGTTACCGCCGGACACCGTCAGGTTGGAGTCGCTATAGGTGAAGTTCGGGCGGAGCTGATCGTAATCGGGCCGTGCCGCACCGGTGTTGAACGACAGCCGCAGTTTCTTGTCCGTCGCCACGTCGAAATTGAGGTGAAGGCTCGGATAGACGAGGGTCAGGTCGTTCTCGGTCTGGATCGGCAATGCCGCATCGCCATTGACGAATGCCCGCCCACGGTTGCGGATGTGTTCGATGCGCGCGCCACCGAGGATGCTGCCCCAGTCATACTTCGTGTCGGCCATGACATAGGCGGCGTACACGCGCTCCCGCACGTTGTAGAAGTTGGCCAGCAGCGGCAGATAGTCGGCGATCGTTTCCGCTTTCTCGACGTTGGCGCGCATCTTCGCCTTGTCGAAGTAGCGGAAAGTGTAGCCGAGCGGGATCTCGCCCTTGAACGGCGCGTCGAGCGAGTCCGGCAGGAACGTGGTCGAGATGCCGAGCGCAGCCGCCTGCGCGCCGGTGATCGACAGCTGGTTCTCGTTGGCCTCCTTGGTGCGCTGATCGAACCGGCCGCCGATCGTGATCGTGCCCTCGCCGCCGAACAGCGCCATCTCACGGGAGAGATCGAATCGCGCGGTATAGGCCTTGGTGATGTCGACGAAATCGCTGGAGGTGAGCGAGCTCAGCGGCCGGGCGAATTCGTCGATGTTCGTGACCGGAGCGCCGGCGCGGAACGTGCCGCCGCCGGTGATCGTGCGAAACAGCGCAACCTTGGCGAGTTGCGGATCGGTCAGATCGTAGGCGACGGTCGGGCGCAGGTTGCGGGTTGACGGGCTGTCGTAACGCGCCTCGCCGACGATCGAGCGATCGTCTTTGGCGCGGGTATAGTTGAGCCGCCAGCCGAGCTTCCACGCGTCGCCGAAGGCATGATCGCCGCCGAGCGTATTGGTGAAGATCGCCTGCTCGAACGCGCGCAGCGTGGCGCGCTGGTTGATGTCGATGCCGTAGACGCTGCCCTTCATCGGCGTGTTGCCGATGCAGACGTCGGCATAGCCGCTGTTGGTGGGCGCGGGGTTGGCGGCGATCGTGCAGGCGGGAGTTGCTGGGCGGGTCAGGTCCGACTGGCGATCGTCCAGGTCGAAGATGTAATTGTCGCGCGCCTCGTCGTCGGTGAAGGTCGTGAAGATCGACTGGGCGAAGATCCTGTTGTCGGCATCCGGCTTCCAGTCGAGCCGGCCGGAATAGGAATAGTTCTTGCGCGTCAGCCGGTAGAGCTTGTTCTCGGTCTCGCGTGCCCAGATCCGATCCGCGGTGCCGGGCTGACGATCCTGGGAGACGGTCTCCCAGTCGGTCTCGAAATTGTCGGTGACCATGTCGCGCTGATAATAGCTGCCGGCGACGAGCAGGCCGATCTCGCCGATGCCGGTCGTGAACCGGTCCGACAGTACCGCCTGACCTTCATATTCCTGTCGGCTGCCGAGCTCGGCGTAGCCGCCGCCGAGCTTCGCCGAACCATGCAGGCCCTTATAGTCGAAGGCCGATCGGGTCCGCACGTCGACATTGCCCGCGACCGTTTCGCCGGTCATGTCGGGCGTCACCGCCTTGCGGACGACGATTTGCGATGCGATCGCCGATGGAATGCTGTCGTAGCGGGTGTCGCGCCCCTCGGGGCTGACCACGTTGATCCCGTCGATCGATAGCGTCGTCCAGTTGATCGGTGCGCCGCGCAGGGAGATGTAACGCGCCTGCCCCTGGTCGCGCTGCACGGCAACACCGGGCAGGCGGCCGGTCGCCTGGGCGATGTTCTGGTCCGGCAATCGGCCGACCGCATCCGCCGCTGCGACGCTGACGAGCGAATCCGAAGCGCGCTGCGCCACGAGCGCGGCGGCTTCGGATTCCGCGATCGGGCGGGTGCCGCTCACCACGATTTCCTGGCCCGGCGCGTCGTCCAGCATGGCCTCCGCGCGCGCCTGGCTGCTGGCCAGAGCGGCGAGGCCGGCGCCGCCGAGCATGGTGATCCTGTAGGCGACGGGCAGAGCCCGCCACCGTGCGCTGACATACATGTGGTTCCCCCGATGCCGGCACGATCCGGCTTGGGGGGCGCGCTAACGGCCGTCCGTGACACTTAGCGGGCGCAGCAAAGTCGGTTTGGTGACAGCGCGGCGCAAGCGGCTCGCGAACAGGTGACGGAACGCTCGATCCGGTGTTCTTCGGATCAGGCAGACATGGCCTCGTGCGTCTCGGCGTGCCAGCGGGCGATCTGATCCTTGATCGCTAGCTTCAGCTTCTTCAGCCGGGCAATCTCCACCTCGTCGGGCCGTAGCGCACGGCTTCTTTGCGCAATGGCGGCCTCGATCCGCGCATGCTCGCGTTCCAGGTAGGTCAGGAACCTGGTCATGGCAGCTCCCCTTGCAGATGGTTTCAGACGGCAACGGCCGTGTCAGTTCCGGCCGAACGGGTGCCGGGCTCTAGGTCGAGCGCCGTGCCAAAGGCGTGCGCGACCCTGTCGAGCATGGCCGCGTTGCTTGCGCGAAACGGCAGTTCGCGTGCCGCGAAGCGTTGCAGCTTCGCCAGGTCGCGGGCCGGCAGCGTGATGGCGAGCGGCGTGCGACCCAACGTCGCCCGCTCGACCTTCTGGGCGGCCGTGCCCGAGCGCAGCAGGTGATCGAGCAACCGCTTGCGATCGGCGAAGCTCCACCCGAGCGTGAAGAGCTCCTCCGGCGAGAGCGCCAGCAGCGCGAGGGCGAACTCCATGATGTCGTCGAACGGGAGCTCCAGCCGGATCGTGCGGCCCGCGCCATCGCGCCAGTGCCGCAGCATCATCGCCTCGAACAAGCGCTGGCGGCGCCGACATCGAGCGACCGCAATGCGGCGAGAACGTCATCGACCGGCACAGGCCGGGCGAGTTCGGACGGGCGCCGCAAGGCTGGCTTCGATTCCACCGCGTTGGCGTCGGCTGCCCAAGAGGCCAGAATGGCGCGCTTGACCTCCGGCTCCAAGCGCGGGTGGCGTGCTACGTCGAACGGGTGGCGGAACTCGGGAAATGCGGACACGGCCTCAACCTCCCTCTTTCGTGTCGATCCTTCACCGATAGGCTGCGGACGAGGCGAGCCGCCGGTCCGGCAGCCCGCCC
>Ga0160473_100082_pt1 | contig 103388 bp, 77 predicted proteins | sample HID1975I_E11MG_FD_108217 | JGI IMG/M metagenome (GOLD analysis project Ga0160473, IMG submission 108217) | Enriched soil microbial communities from UW Madison campus, WI, USA - HID1975I_E11 MG | ecosystem: Environmental > Terrestrial > Soil > Unclassified | place: USA: Madison, Wisconsin...
CGTGGTCAGCCCAAATGGCATCAATGGCACACCGGGCCAAGCACTGGCCGGCAACTACGGCAGCCTGGTGCTGGATGCCCAGGGCAACTACCGCTACGTGGTGGACAACAGCAACGCTGCGGTCCAGGCCCTGCGCACCGATGCCGACCAACTGACCGAGGTGTTCCAGTACAGCGTCAGCGATGGCAACGGCAAAGTCGTCACCGCCAACTTCACCGTGGTCATCCATGGCCGCAACGACACCCCCGTCGCAGCCGATGACAATGCCATTGCCATCGAAGCGGGCGGCACCAATAACACAACGCCTGGCCAGCAGGGCAGCGGCAACGCGTTGAGCAACGACAGCGACGTCGATGCCGGCGACAGCAAGACAGTCGATGGCATCTACCTGGGCACCCTCGCCGCGGGCGGCACGTTCATTGAGGTGTCTGCGGGCCCGACCCTGGTAGCCGGCACCTACGGCACTCTGAGCATCGATGCCAGCGGCAACTACGTCTACACCGTCAACGACAGCCTGGCCACCGTGCAGGCGCTCAAGGCCGGCGAGCAACTGCGCGAAACGTTCACTTACCGCATGCACGACACCGACGGCGCCGCCGCCCAAGCGCAGATCAACATCACCATCGAAGGCCGCTACGACACCCCAGTGGCCCACGACGACTTCGCCTACGCCGTGGCGGTGGACGACGATGGCAGCGGCGGGCGCAATCCCACCGGCAATGTGCTGAACAACGACACCGATGTCGATGCCAACGACAGCAAAGTGGTCACCGCCGTGGGCCTGGGCGAAGAAAGCAGCAACCCGACCCTCGACCCGTTGACCGGCAGCGCCACCGTCACCACAAACTACGGCACCCTCACCCTCAACGCCGACGGCAGCTACCGCTTCGTGGTCAACTCCAACGACCCCGACATCATTGCCCTCGGCCCGCTGGGCTTCGTCATCCAGCGCTATACCTACCAAGTCACCGACGGCGGCGGGTTGAGTGACACCGCGACCTTGACCGTCTTCATCCGCGGCGAAAACCAGCCGCCGATTGCCGGCCCCGACCAGGGCCTGGCCGTCGAGGCCGGCGGCGTCGACAACACCCTCCCGGGCAGCAACCCCAGCGGCAACGTGATGGACAATGACAGCGACCCGGACACCATCAACATCCTGTTCCCGGAAACTCTCGAAGTGCTGGCGTTCTGGAGTGGCGACGGCCCGCTGCCGGGCAATGCCAGCCAGGTCGGGCAAACCCTGCGCGGCCAGTATGGCGACCTCACGCTCAATGGCGACGGCACCTGGAGCTACGTGCTGGACAACAGCCTGCAGGCCGTTCAGCAACTGCGCGTCAGCGGCCAGACCCTGGTAGACAACTTCACCTACCTGCTGGCCGACTTCTGGGGCGGCACTGCCAACGGCCTGCTGACCATCACCATCGACGGCCGCAACGATTACCCCGTGGCCAATGACGATACCGCCATCGCAGTGGAGGCCGGCGGCGTGAACAACGGCACGGCTGGCGTCGACCCCCGCGGCAACGTGCTGGATAACGACACCGATGTCGACGGCGTGCAGTACGGCGAGACCAAGACGGTGCTGCAATACACCGGCGAAAATGGCCAGACCGCGTCTGCCGGGCAGGTGCTGCAAGGCCTCTATGGCTCGCTGCTGATCAGCGCCGACGGCAGCTACCAGTATGTCGTCGACAATACCAACCCCACCGTACAGGCCATGCGCAGCGCCGGCGAATCGCTGCGGGAGGTGTTCACCTACCGCATGCGCGACACTGCAGGCATCACTGCCGATGCCCGCCTGACCGTGACTATCCAGGGCGCCAACGACAACCCGGTGGCCCGCGACGACAGCAACACCGCCAGCGATCAGGTGCCGGCACCGCACACCAGCGGCAACGTGCTGCCCAATGACAGCGATGTAGACGGCGGCGACGGGCTGAGCGTGACCGGCATTCGCAGCGGCCAGGAGGCCGGTAGCGGCACTGTCGGCGTCATCGGCCAGCCCATCAAAGGCCAGTACGGCACCCTGGTGCTGAACGCAGATGGCAGCTACACCTACACCATCGACCTGAGCAACCGCGACGTGCTGGCGGCGGCCGGCCTGGGGCAGGTGCTCAAGGACTACTTCACCTACACGCTCAGCGACCTGGCAGGTGCCACCGATCAGGCCCAGTTGACCATCACCCTGGATATCTCCACCCCGTACATTCCGCCAGGGCCATACGTGGACCGCGACAGCCGCACCGGGCTGTCGTCGCAGCCACTGCCAGACGTGACTCCAGCGATTTTCGTCGCACCGGTGGTGGAGCGGGAGGAAGAAACCTTGACTCTGTCCGCCTGGGGCGCCGACGGCAGCGATGTGCGCCTGTTCGCTACGCCCGAAATCGAAAGCGAGTCGCTTGGCAGCCAACTTGGCCAGGTCCACGGCCAGTTCGTTGCCCGCGCGGTGGCCGAGAGCCGGCGCGGCAGCGCGCAGGACCAGAACTGGGTCGACGGTCGCCACGGTGTCATCAGCCTGACCGCCGATGGCCTGCTGCCGGACCCTTCGCTGTGGGCACCGCTGCCCACCGACATGGTGGCGCCACCGGAGCAACCGCCACAGCCTGCGCGCGGCTTCCGTGCGCAATTGCGCGAAGCCGCCCAGCGCCGCGGCAGCAATGCCCCATGAAGCTGATGCCTATTTCACGGAAGGATCAAGGACTGCCTATGTCAGTATCAACATTGAAAAGCCTGAGCACCTTCACCGCTGTCAGCATCCTGCTCAGCGCCTGCTCGGCCTTCGAACCCAAGCCGTTCACCGAGGACGAAATGCGCCAGCGGGTGATCGAAGACCAGGCGCGGATGTACAAGGAACAGGAGCCGGTGAACGGGCCGATCACCTTCTACGAAGCCTCGGCACGGGCGTTGAAGTACAACCTCGACTACCGCCTGAAGCTGCTGGAAAGCGCGCTGGCGTCGGACCTGCGCGATGTGTCCAGCCACGAGATGCTGCCGCGCCTGGTCGCTTCGGCCGGTTACGCCGGGCGTAACAACGATTCCGGTGGCACGTCGATCGGCATCGAGGACCGCCAGGTCAGCTTGCGCCCGTCCACCTCCGAAGAGCGCTACCGCACCCTCTACAGCCTGGGGCTGTCGTGGAGCCTGCTGGACTTCGGCGTCGCTTATTTCCGCACGCAGCAGAAGAATGACCAGATCCTGATGGCCGAAGAGCGCCGTGAAAAGGTCGCGCAGAACGTGTTGCAGGACGTGCGCAACGCCTACTGGCGCGCCCTTGGCGCGCAGCGCCTGCTGCCCGAAGTGGACGGCCTGCTGATGCGCACCCACCGCGCCCTGACGTCAGCCCGTGAAGCCGAGGGCAAAGGCCTGCTGCCACGCCAGGACATCCTCGCCTACCAGCGCGCCCTGCTCGATTCGGTGTACATGCTCACCGTGCGTCGCCAGGACCTGGAGTTCGCCCGCGCCGAACTGGCCGCGCTGATGTCGCTGCCGCCCAATACCCGCATGGTCCTGGCCGATACCAGCGAACCGCCGCTGCCGCTGCTGAAAAGCAACGCCGAGCAACTGGAGCGCCTGTCGCTGGAACGCCGCCCGGAAATCATGGAAGAGTGGTACCGCAAACGCGTGAGCATGAACGACCTGAAGATCGCCAAGGCCCAGCTGTGGCCTAACGTGAGCTTCAACTATGGCTACGAGTACGACTCCAACAAATACCTGTACAACAGCGACTGGAACCAGACCGGTATCAATGTCTCGATGAACCTGCTGCGCCTGCTGCAGTACCCGGACATCACCGCGGCGGAGAAAAGCCAGGAGAAAACCGACGACATGCGCCGCACGGCCCTGTCGATGGCGATCCTCACCCAGGTCCGCGTTGGCCTGCTGCGCTACCAGTTGGCGCGCCAGGAGGTGGAGTTTGCTGATGAGAGCCTGCGGGTGGACCAGAGCCTGCTCAACTACGCGCAGTCGTCGCGCAGTGCCGCGCTGGGCAGCGAACTGGAACTGATCCGCGCCGAAGGCCGCCTGCTGCTGTCACGTTACCAGCGCGAAGCGGCCTACTCCGACGCCCAAGCTGCCTGGGGCCGGCTGTACAACTCGATCGGGTTCCAGGTCATGCCCAAAGAAATTGCCCAGCATGATGTAAAGGCCCTGGCACGAGAGATCCAGAACACCGTTGAGCAACAGACCCGCGACAACCTGCTGGCCGCCGGCCAATAAGGCCTACCGCATGCAGAAACAGGCCGAACTTGCCTGTTTCTGCATGCGTTCATCCAATCCCGACTAAATTCGCGTCATCGTTACCCTGGAACTCATTGCGGCACGCACATTCGAACTCCGCCTCGGCGCGTGTCGAAAAGCTCAGGCTGAGCCGCACTTTCTCTTGTGTATCGTAAAGGTCATAGCCCTCCCCCAAGGCACTGGGAAAACCAATGCGCCGAGGGAAGATCTCTTTATGGCGAGGTACCGCGGGAACCACAACGAAGCGCATGTGCATAATCAGCCCTCTCCGGCAGTTCTTTAGTATTAGTCTGCATATGGGAAAGACTCAAGCTGGCTCATGCAAAGAATGCGGTTAAACCCAAAAAGCTCAGGATTATTGGAGCCATAAATACCGGGCCGGCGGTTGTTCAGGCGTTTTGTCAGATTCCCCAACAATAAATGCACCGCCCAAGATTGCCCCGAAGTCACAACTGAACACAGACCTTCCTGTGTGTGAACAGAGGTATGCAGTCATGGCGAACAATCAAGACTGGGGTGCAAACCAAGGCGGCAACGCCAATACCGGTGCCGGCGATGCCGGTCAGAAAGGCGGCCAGGGTGCCGGGGGCGACATGCCCGACAAACAGAAAGGCGGCCAGCAACCAGGGCAGAAACCTGAAGACAAGATGAACAAGGACTGGGATCGCTCAACTGACACGGGGCGCCAAGGTGGGCAGCCCGGCACTGACCAAGCCAACCGCCAAGACCCCGCCGACAAAGGCCGCATGGGTGGCCAGGCCGACCAAGGGGATGCTCAGCAACGGGATGAAGACCGCTGATGCCTTTGGCCCCGGGGTGGCGATACGGCCCTGGGGCTAAAGTTTGAAACGCACATGGATCGTGCTTTTTGCTTGCGCACGGTCAACCGTAATCGCCTGGTTGCCATAACCCGAATAGCTTTTAACCAAGCGCATACCCAGGCCGGTACCCGTTGGTTTTGGGTAGGACTCCGGAAAACCATCGCCTTCGTCGGTTACGGTGATCAGCGCATGATCCCCTTGGCCAATCACGCTGACTTCCACCGTGCCTTTGCCATACTTCAAGGCGTTGGTGATGAGTTCGGAAATCACCAAACCCAGTGGCGCCATCCGTTCGGCGGGTAGGATGAACGTGTCCGCGTTGAGCAAGATTCTGCGCTCGGCCAACGCTTTGCCCAGATCACCCAATAACGCCGCAAGGTAGTCACAGGCCCGCACGGCTTGGGCCTCGGCGTTCTGATAAAGCCGCTCGTGCACACTGGCGATGGTCAATACCCGAGTCGCCGCCGTCTCAAGCTGCAGCTTTACCGCTTCATCCTGGGCCATGTTTGCCTGCAGCAACAGTAACGTGTTGACCAAGTGCAGGCTGTTTTTGACCCGGTGATGGATTTCCTCCAGGTACAGGTCGCTTTTGCTCAGCTTGATGTTCTGCGCGTCGATCAACGACAGCAGCTGGGCTTCATGATGACGTCGCTCGGTGATGTCGCGTGAAACAGCGATCATCTTTTGAAAGTCTCCTTGCTCGCCAAAAATCGGCGCAACCGTCACGTCCCACCACTTAGGCTCCTGTTGCTGGGTTGGGCAAAAAGCCTCGAACCGGGTCGACTCGCCGCCTGTGACTTTACTGATCGCTTCCAGCACCAGGTTTCGGGATTCGTCAGGCCATAGCTGCGACCACGCCACACCGCGAACCTGGGCCAGGTCGCCAATGTGCATCAGGCACATGCCGGCATCGTTCATGAATTCTATGTCGCCGCTCGCGGACAGGATCTTCACGCAATCGGGGCTGGCGTTGAGCACGCTCTCCGAATAAGGGTCGGACGAATGCATCTCCGAGCTTGCAGAAATTCGCTCGACCGCCATGGAGATGACGTTGGAGATGCCCTCCAGGAACACCAGGTCGCTTTCGATGAAGTCTTCGCCATTGCTGCTGTCGGCTTCGAGCACGCCGAACGGGGCGGATGGCCCGCGAATGGGTACGTTGATCGCACGCTCGATGCCGTACTTTTTAAGCAATGACGGGGTTCTGAAGCGTTGCTCCTGCCCCAGGTGGTTCGACAGCACTGGCCGGTAGGTGGAAATGGCATAGCCTGCGGGGCTGGCAATGTCCCCGCCCACCGTGGCATGACCGATGTCGGCCTCGTCCCAACCCACGCCATGGGACAGCAAAAACTCGTCGCTGTCCGCTATCGGCGTGAGCACCTTGGCGAATGGCGTCTCCATACCCTTGGCCACGACATCGCACGCCAGCGTCAGCAGCGCATTCAGGTTAGACGACTTCAGCGACATGACGCCGTACTCGACGACCAGTTCATGCTGCCGCCGGAGCCTGGCATGCGACTTCTGCAACGCGGCGCGAATGGTTTCGTCGGGAGATTGATGCTGCATGGGGAGTATTTCCAGAAACGAGATAAAGATGCACGCTGAAGCGCTTTCGCCAGTGCGTCAGCACTGTGGTTTACACCGCGCATTGCACTGATGCAACAACGAAATCAGTCTAACCCCACCGCTCATGCGCGCCGAACACATGGCAGGTCATCTGCTCAACTCACCAAGATGGCCTGATGGTGTTCGATAGAGGGTATGGATACCTCCTCTCGCCGGGCGGCCAGCCACGCCCGCATGCGCTCGGTATCGAAAATCTGCCCCTCCTCCATCATCACTAGAATGAGTGATTGAGACATTCTGTAACACCCGCATTGCGAGCAGCGTCGCTCTTCCCACCCGAGCGGGCATTCGACGGAATCAGCATGTCCAGCGCAAATCAGACAACTCATGAAGCCCCCTTTTGCTCTTTTTGGCGTAGGAAGTTGTGTACAGGTCGACAGGATGGGTCGCATAACGGTTAGGCATGAGAATTTCATGCCAACTTTAAAATCCCCTTATGTCATGACCGCGCATCGAGTTGTGCTAACCAAGGCTAAGTCGCACCTTGTCGAGCAGATCACCGATCTGGAAAGGTTTGATCAAGAGGTCCATCCCCGTGTCCAGAAATGCCTGCCGATCCAGCGCCGTCTCGGCATAACCGGTCATGAACAAGACCGGCAGCCCCGGGCGGTAAGTACGCGCCATGTCGGCCAGTTCGCGGCCACTCATGCCCGGCAGCCCGACATCGGTCAGCAACAACTCGATGTCGGCGTCTTCGCGCAGGTGGTCCAGCGCTTGCTCGATGGTTTCGGCCAGGGTGCAGCGATAACCCGCGTCGGCCAGCACTTCTGCCACCGACAGGCGCACAGAGGCCATGTCTTCGACCACCAGCACATGCTCGCCAGCGCCGCGCTGGTCCAATTGTGGCACCTGTGCCTCACAGGTGACCTGGTGGCTGCTGGCCGGCAACATCAACGTCACCTCGGTCCCCTGCCCTGGCACGCTGCAGATCGACACATGCCCACCCGACTGGCGGGCGAAGCCATAGATGGTCGATAGCCCTAGCCCGGTCCCTTGGCCTACCGGCTTGGTGGTGAAGAACGGGTCGAACACCCGCTCCAGTACCTCCGGTTCGATGCCGCCGCCATCATCGCGCACGCTCACCGCCACATAGGGGCCGTCCTGCAGGTAAGGGTTGCCATGCGACCAGCTCGCCGCGGTGTTGACCCAGATATGCCCGCCTTTGGCCAGGGCATCGCGGGCGTTGATCACCAGGTTGAGCACCGCGCTCTCCAGCTGGATCGGGTCGACCAGGGCGATGGTCGGCTCGCTGGAAAGCTCCAGTACCAGCGCGATCCGTTCGCCGATGGTGCGGGTGATCAGCTCTTCAAGCGAGCGCACACGCTCGTTGATGTCCACCGGGCGGGTATCCAATGGCTGCTGGCGCGCAAATGCCAGCAGCCGGTGGGTCAGCGAAGCGGCGCTCATGGCTGAACTGAGCGCGGCGTCCGCGTAACTCGGGATCTTTTCCAGACGGTTCTGCGCCACCCGTTTGCGGATCAGCTCCAGGCTGGTGATGATGCCGGTCAGCAGGTTGTTGAAATCATGGGCGATTCCCCCTGTCAGGCTGCCCAAGGCGTCCATCTTTTGTAACTGCAGCAGTTGCGCCTCGGTCTGCGCCCGCTGCGCCATTTCTCGCGCCAGCTGGGTGTTGGCGTCATCCAGACGTGCCAGGTGCGAGCGTTCGCGGTGGCGGTGTTCGGTGACGTCCTCGACGAACACCAGGCAGAACCCTGGCGTTCGGTAGGGCGAAAGCTGCCACTCGGTGTCCCGTGGCTGGCCGTGCACGCTCATGCCCAGCGTGCCACGCCAGCGCTGGCCAGCGGCCAGGTGCTGGCGCAAGGCGGCGATAGCGGTTTGCTGACCGTCGACAAAGCACTCCTGCAGCGCCTTGGGGTTACGGTTGTCTTGGGTCAGCTGGGCGAATGCATGGTTGCACTCATGCACCTTGAGCTCGGCATCGAGCACGGCGATGGGTGCCGAGACATTGGTGAAGATTTCCCGAAAGTTGGCCTCGCTTGCGCGCAGCGCACGCTCGGTATCGCGCACCCGCATCAGGGTCCGCAGCGTCGCCACCAGCACATCCGGGTCCACTGGATGCACCAGGTAAGCGTCGGCACCGGCATCGAGCCCGGTAATGATGTCGCCGGTCTGAATCGACGCCGCCGACACGTGAATCACCGGCAGCAGTGCAGTCTCAGGGTCCGCGCGCAGCAACCGGACGATATCGAAACCGCTCATGTCCGGCAGGTTGACGTCAAGGATCAGCCCGTCGATCTGCCCGCTGCCGATCATGGCCAGCCCCTCACCACCGGTGCCCGCCTCCAGCACCTGGTAGCCATGCAGGGCCAGGCGGCGACGCAGCGCATAACGCGTGGCGACGTTGTCGTCGACGATCAGCAGGCGAATGTCAGGGTTCATCAACGCTCTCCTGGGCCAGCGCCAGCGGGATGACGACAAAGAACGACGACCCTTCGCCCGGCACACTGTCCACCCCTACTTCACCGCCCAGCAAGGCCGCGAAGCGCTTGCACAGGGACAAACCGAGGCCGGTGCCGCGCAGGCGTTTCTGCAGCGGCGAGTCGATTTGGGCGAAGTCTTCGAACAGCCCGCCCAGCAGCTCAGGCGCGATGCCGATGCCCGTGTCGGTCACAGCAAAACGAATCTGGTCGTTGCCCTGCAAGTGCGCCGACACCCGCACTTCGCCGCGGGTGGTGAACTTCAGCGCGTTGGAGATGAAGTTGCGCAGGATCTGCGCGAGCTTCTTGTCATCGGTATACATCTTCGGCAGCCCGTGTGGCTCCTCAAAGATGAGGTCCACCGAGCCCATGTCGACGATCGGACGGAACATCCCGCGCAAGGCAGCGAATAGGTCGAGCATGTCGAACCAGGCCGGCGAGATGGTGATGCGACCGGCTTCGATCTTGGCCAGGTCGAGCAAGTCGTCGACCATGTCGCTGAGTTCGCGCGTGGCGTTGCTGACGAACGCCACCTGCAATTGCTGCTCTTTGCTCAGCGGCCCATCCACTTCATCGGCCAGCAGGCTGGTGATGCTCAGGATCGAGCCCAGCGGCGTGCGGAACTCGTGGCTCATGTAGGACAGGAAGCGGCTTTTAAGGTCCGACGCCTGGCGCAACTGTTCGGCCTGGGTATCGAGCTCGGCATACAGCGCCAGCACACCCTGGTTGGTTTCTTCCAGCTCAGCGCGCAGGGCTTGGTTTTCGGCTTGCAGGTGTGCCATGCAGGCAGCCTGCTCGGCCCGGTTGTCGTCAGGCATGCACCGTCTCCAGATCGAGGACCAGCACGGTCACATCGTCCCGCCCACGGCAGAAGTCGCGGTGCAATACCGCCGCGATCACGGCCGGGTGGCGAAGCACGAGGCCCGGGTAGGCTTGAAGGTTCCAACGGGACTGCAGGCCGTCACTGAACATGATCAACAGGTTTCCCTTCACGTGAGCGTAGTCGAACACTTGCCCTTTGCGGTATTGCCCGCCGACGATGCCGGGGTGCGAGGCCAGGCCCCGCGGGCGTTCGCCGCCGACCAGGGTGGCGCCGATGTTGCCGATACCGATGAACGCGACACTGTCGTGCGCCCCCTCGTACTGGGCAATCGCGACGGCCCCGCCGCGCGTGCCGGCCATGGCCTGGTGCAACTCGCCCAGCAGTTGCTGGGGCGCGCTGAACGGGCTCTGGGCAAAGGCCTGTGCGCCTGCCTTGGCGGCGCGTTCTGCTTCTTCGCCATGGCCCAAGCCGTCGATCAGCAATGCACTCACGCGCTGCTCGCCGAGGGTCACGTGCCATGTATCGCCACAGGCTGGGTCGTCATGCAATGAATGCTGGCTGACGCCCAGGCGAATGTCCTTGGGCGTGCCGTCTTGTTTATAGACCCGCGCCAGTACCACTGCGCCTTGTGCGTCGGTGTGCACATCGAACACCTGTGCCAGACGGCTCACAGCGCCCAGGCCGATCCCTTGGGTGCCCCCGGTGGAATAGCCATCGACCAGGCAGTTGGCCAGGTCGAAGCCATGGCCGCGGTCCACCGCCAGCAACTCGATGCCAGGCTGTTCGCCATGGGCGAGCACGCGCAGGTGCAGCTCGCCGCGTGCGGCGTGCTTGAGCACATTGCTGGCAAGTTCGGTGGCGACGAGGGCTGCCCGGCCTGCATCGGCGGCGTCGAAGCCCTGCTGTTCGGCAAGTTTCTGCACCACACGTCGGGCGTGACCGACCTGGCTGGCATCGTCGAGGCGCAGCACCTGGGTCAGGCTTGCGCTCAGGCTCATATCCATCGGGTGATCATTACCCGGGTACCTTGCCCGGGCGCGGTGTCCAGCTCGAATTCGTCGACCAGGCGTCGTGCGCCGGTCAGGCCAAGGCCAAGGCCGCCGCCCGAGGTCCAGCCATCGGTCAGGGCCAGTTTGATGTCGGCAATGCCCGGCCCTTCGTCACGGAACACTAGGCGCACGCCGACACGGCCGGCCTCTTCGATGACCTCCCAGTCCATGTCGCCGCCCCCGCCGTACACCACCGTGTTGCGGGCCAGTTCACTGACAGCCGTGACTAGTTTGGTCAGGTCGACCAGGCGCATGCCGCAGTCGCTGGCAATCTTGCGGGTCAGTTGACGGGCCAGGACTACGTCCTGTTCGATACGCACCGGCTGGCTGCCCTGCTCACGAAGAATCATGAGTGGCCTACCCGCTTGCGCAACAGGTGCATGCCGCGGTCGACATTGAGCGCGGTGCTGACACCCGGCAGCGTCAGCCCTAGCTCCACCAGGGTGATCGCCACCGCCGGCTGCATGCCGACCAGCACGGTCTCGGCATCCATGATGCGCGACAGCCCCGAGATACTGGCGATCATGCGGCCGATGAACGAGTCGACCATGTCCAGCGCCGAAATGTCGATCAGCACGCCTCGGGCTGAGGTGTGCTCGATGCGATCGGTCAGGTCGTCCTGTAGGCGCAGCGCCAGTTGGTCATGCATGTCAACCTGGATGGTCACCAACAGGAACTCGCCCATTTGCAAAATGGGGATTCGCTCCATGGGTTCAGCCCCGCTCGCCAGCAGCGGTACCCAGGCGCGCCAGCGCCAGCTTCAGGGCATCGGCCAAGTTGGACTTCGTAGTCAGCGTGCCCAGGTCCAGCCCCAGGTGCACGATGGTTTGCGCAATCTGCGGGCGCACGCCGCTGATGATGCAATCGGCGCCCATGAGGCGGATGGCGGTCACGGTCTTGAGCAGGTGCTGGGCCACCAGGGTATCGACCGTCGGTACGCCAGTGATGTCAATGATGGCGATCTCGGAGCCTGTGTCGACGATACGTTGCAACAGAGACTCCATCACGGTCTGGCTGCGCTGGGAATCCAATGTGCCGATCAAAGGTAGCGCCAGGACGCCTTCCCAGAGTTTGACCACCGGGGTGGACAGCTCCAGCAGTTCTTCCTGCTGGCGCTTGATCACGGCTTCGCGGTTCTTTTGATAGGTACGGATGGTATGCAGGCCAAAGGCATCAAACAGCGACGAAATCTCCCACAGCTGCTCGGCCAGCAGCGCGGGCTGCTCGCGGTAATGGGCTTGCAGCAAGTTGAACAGCGGGCCCTTCAGCGCAAAGATGAAGAACGCCGTCTGATGGGACTCTTGGCCCACCTGGGCGCGGCTGGCAGACAGCTTTTCGAGGAAGCGGCGTGTCTCTTCCCAGCCTTCGGCAGCGATGTTGGTGCCGCTTTCATTGCGCAAGCCGTCGACCACCAATTGGAGGAATTCACGGGTTTCCTGGCGCAGGTCCTGTTCGCGGATGTTACGCGTCGCCCCGTTGGCTTCGAGTGCGGCGTGCCACTCACTCAGCAGCTGCGCCTGATTGCTGACAATCGCTTCCAACGTACTGTTCTGCAGTGCTGCCATGTCGAGTTAGCTCCGTAAAATGCGTGGCCGGTGCCCCATAATTCGTACCGGCTCCGAGAAGTGACATTTGCCGAGGGAAATAGTTGTGGCGATTGGCAATTAATTGCATTGCGCCATCGCGCGTGCCGCTAACTCTAGGCCAAGATTGCCTGGCGCGTTGCGAATCGAAGCCCGCCTACACCGGCAACTCGGTGGTGAGCTTGATTTTCTCCATGGGCACTTCGGTTTTGACGTTTTGCACCACGCTCAGGCTGGTCAAGTGAGCGATCTGGAAGCGGCGATAGGCCTCAAGGTCCGCTGCCACCACCCGCAACAGCAAGTCGCAGTCACCCGCCATGACATGGCACTCCACCACTTCGGGCAAAAGCCGCACGGCCTCGACGAACTCATCGGTGGTGTCCTGGTCCTGGCGCTTGAGCCACACCCGCACAAACAAGGTCAGGCCCAGCGCCACTTTGGCCGGGTCCACCAGCGCCACATAGCGCTCGATAACGCCGGCTTCTTCCAGCAGGCGCACCCGCCGCAGGCACGGTGAGGGCGATAACCCCACCTGTTTGGCCAGCTCCTGGTTCTGTAGGCGGCCGTCGCGTTGCAGCGCCCGTAGGATACGTCGATCGATGGCGTCGAGCTTGATTGGCATTGAAAACCTTTGATTGGAATATTTCGGCAGCAGATGCCAAATACTCACGCCAGTAGAGCCACTACGCAACCCGATTTCAGCGATTCATTGGAATAATTTGCCCCCACTGGAGGTGACCATGAATGCCCTTGAATCCGTAGTTGAAGATCCCCCTGCAACGCCAGAACGCGAATGCCCCGCTGCCGCGACCACCGAGCCGCCACCCCAATCGAGCCCGCGCACAGGCGCCACTTCGAGGGGGTGTCAGTGGGTGGCCTGGGTCAGCTTCATCACGCTCGGCGCGTTGATCGGGCCGCTGCTGGGTGACCTGCACCCCTACGGCTTGGACATGGCATTTGCCGCCGTCTTGCTGGTGCTGCTCAAGGGCCTGTGGAAAGGGGTGCACGCCGCCCTGCCCTGGCTGTTCAGCCTGGTGGCTGCAGGGCTGTTCTACCTGCTGATTCCCGGTGGCGGGTACGTGCTGGCGGGCACGCTGGCCGGCCTGGTCAGCGCGTACCTGTGGGCCAAGCCATTCACCCGGGTGCTGAACGCCGCCCCTGGCTGCGTGCTGGTTGCCGTGATCGCGCCCGCCTTCGTTTCTGGCCACCCCGCAGACCTCATCGCCCTGGCACTTACCGCTTATGCCGCTTCACGGTTTTCAATCTTGCCAGTGATGCTGTTCGCCCTCGCCGTCACCGCTGCGATGCGTGCGCTACTGCCCGGCTGACGCCAGCTTGCCGGCAGCCGGCAAGCTGTCGAGAAACGCAGCAATCTGTTGGCTGCCACGCACGTGCACGACAGGCACCTGCGGCCCTTTCGCCAGGCGCTGCGCCTCGATGCCTGGGCGGTAGCCGCGATCGAAGTTCCACACGAAGTTCAGGAAAGTCAGGAACGCCCGGTCGAGTTTCTCTGTGCAACCGGCGGGCAGGTCTGGACGGGGCCGGTTCATGACGCTGCGCAGGATCACCCGGGTGAAACAGGTAAGCCGGGGCGTATCGAGCCAGATGACCAGGTCGGCACGGGGCAGGCGCAGGTCGAATGTGCGCCGGGCGTAGTTGCCTTCACACACCCAGCTGTCCCCTGCAGTCGCTTCGCCGACCCGCTGGCGGAACTGCTCGGCGTCCGGTTCGACCCAGCCGGGCTCCCAGAACAGGGTATCCAGGTGAACCACCGGCACGCCAAGCCGCTTGCCCACGGCGCGGGCAAGGGTGGATTTACCACTGCCGGCATTTCCCAGAATCACAATCCGTTGCATGGCGGCTTCCTGTCGCGAAAAAAGCCGGCAATTGTGCAGGTTCTGGAGGGGCAGTCCAATCCCTGCCGGCTTCCAACAACAAATCATTCATTGATTTAGCAGGGACCTGGGGGAGCAACTGTCTGCGCAATTTCTAAAAATTAACGCACGTGGGAGCGGGCTTGCCCCGCGAACACCGGCGAAGCCGGTGCCATGCACCGCGTAGCCCCATTCGCGGGACAAGCCCGCTCCCACGTCAAAATTGCGCAAGACAGTTGCTCCCACAGGATTGGGGCTTGCTACAGATTGTTCCCCTACACCCCCATGTGCATCTCGCGAATCAGCTTCTTGTTGATCTTGCCGATGCTGGTCTTGGGGATGTCGGTGACGAAGTGCACCTGCCGGGGGATCGCCCACTTGTTGATCTGGCCCCGATCGACGAACTGTTTGAGGTGCGCCTCGAGCATCGGCTGGTCAAGGCTGTCACCGGGCGCGCGGACCACCAGGGCAATCGGCCGCTCACCCCACTGTTCATCGGGAATGCCGACCACCGCCACGGCGCTGACCGCCTGGTGCTGGCTGATCAGGTTTTCCAGGGTCAGCGAGCTGATCCATTCACCGCCGGTCTTGATCACGTCCTTGATGCGGTCCTTGATCTCCAGCACGCCGTGGCGGTCAATCGAGCCCATATCACCGGTGTGCAGCCAGCCGTCCTGCCACAGCTCGGCGCCTTTCTGCGGTTCGTGCAGGTAGCCCTGGGTCAACCAGGGCGAGCGCACCACGATTTCCCCCAGCGACTCACCGTCGTGTGGCATGTCGTTGCCTTGCGCATCAACGATACGCAAGTCGACCATCGCCACCGGGGCGCCGGTCCTGATGCGCTGCGCGACCTGCTCGCCCATGGGCAAGGCCAAGTCTTCTTCGCGCAAGTGGGTCAGGGTCAGCAGCGGGCAGGTCTCCGACATGCCGTAGCCACTGTAGATCAGCATGCCGCGCTCGCTGGCCTGACGGGCCAGGCCGTGGGTCAGCGCGCTCCCACCGAGCAGAATCTTCCAGCGGCTGAAATCGGTGTGCCGGCCTTGCTCGCAGTCCAGCATCATCTGCAACAGGGTCGGCACACAGTGCGAGAACGTCACCCCCTCGTCGCGGTACAGCCGTACCAGCGTGTTCGGCTCGTAGCGCCCCGGGTACACCTGCTTGACCCCCAGCACCGTGGCCACGTACGGCACACCCCAGGCGTGCACATGGAACATCGGCGTGATCGGCATGTACACGTCGCTCGAACGCAACAGCGGCTGGCCGTCGTAAGCGGCAAAGGTGCCCAGTTCGTTGAGGGTGTGCAGCACCAACTGACGGTGGGAGAAGTACACCCCCTTGGGGTTGCCCGTGGTGCCGGTGGTGTAGAACAAGGTGGCCACCGAGTGCTCGTCGAAGTCGTCGAACTCGGCCTGGCAACTGGCGCTGGCCAGCAGCGCTTCGTACTCGCCCAGCACTGGCAGCGTGGTGGCCGTGGCCTGTTCGTCGGTCAGTTGCAAGTAACCTCGCACCGTGCCCAGCTGGCCCTGAATCTGCTCCAGCAGCGGCACGAAATCGTCGTGCACCAGCACCAGGTCGTCTTGCGCATGGTTCATGGTGTAGGCGACCTGCTCCGGCGATAGCCGCACGTTCACTGTGTGCAGCACGGCGCCTAGCATCGGCACGGCAAAAAAGCACTCCAGCGAGCGGTGGCTGTCCCAATCCAGCAGCGCCACCGTGTCACCCGCCTGCACCCCGGCAGCACGCAACACATTGGCCAGGCGCCGAACCCGCTGGTCGAGGTCACGGTAGGTGTAGCGCAGCCTGTCGGCGTAGACGATCTCCTGCTCAGGATGCTGCCGTACCCCCGACATCAGCAGGCGCTTGATCAGCAAGGGGTAGGCATAGGCACCGGCTGCCGGCGGCATTATTTTTGTCTTGGCCATGAAGGTAGATTCCAGTTTCCGTGTTCGTTTCAACTAATAGGGCGCTCAAGCACTCATCCGTGTGTGCGCCCGGGGTTCGCTCACCTGCTCACCCGGCGGCGCGGTAGGCGCGCAGGGTTGGGGCGCAGCGGCGACAAAGCGTTTGTCCGGCAGCAGGAAGTACGACAGCGCGGGGATCAGCACTAGGGCGCCGAGCATGTTCCACAGGAACATGAAGGTCAGCAGGATGCCCATGTCGGCCTGGAACTTGATCGGCGACCACGCCCAGCCGACCACCCCCGCCGCCAGCGTAATGCCGACCAACCCCACCACCCGGCCGGTGAAGGCCACGGCGTTCTGGTAGGCCTCGCCCAGCGAACGACCTTGGCGTTGGTAATGCAGCTGCACGCTGAGCAGGTACAAGGCGTAATCCACACCAATGCCGACGCCCAGGGCGATAACCGGCAACGTGGCCACTTTCACGCCAATGCCCATCACCACCATCAAGGCCTCGCACAGCACCGAGGTCAGCACCAGCGGCAACAGCGCCACCAGGGTCGCCCGCCAGTTGCGGAAAGTGATCAGGCAGAACAGCGTCACCGCCAGGTAGACGAACAGCAACATGGTGCGGTTGGCTTCACGGACCACAATGTTGGTTGCCGCCTCGATGCCGGCACTGCCGGCCGCGAGCATGAACTGGCGGTCGGGGCTGCTGTTATCGCGGGCAAAGCGGTCGGCGATGGCCACCACGTCGTCCAGGGTCTGGGCCTTGTGGTCTTTGAGGTAGGCGATCACCGGCATCATCGAGCAGTCGGTGTTGAACAGCTCCGGCGCATTGACCGACGCTTGCTGGGCGGCGTAGTTGAGCATGTCCTGGTTGCGTTGCAGGCTGCTCATCTTCGGGTTGCCCTCGAATGAGCCCGCCGTAATCTGGCGCACGGCATTCACCAGGGACACCGTGGTCTGCACGCCCGGGTACTGCTGCAGCTCCCAGGCCAGGCGGTCGGCAAGCATCAGCGTCTGGTAGCTGAGGCAGCCTTCCGGCGGGGTCTTGATCATCACCGCGAACAGGTCGCTGGACAGCGCGTAATGCTGGGTGATGTAGGCGTTGTCGCGGTTGTAGCGGGAATCGGCGCGCAACTCTGGCGCCCCGCTGTCGAGGTCACCGATCTTCAACTGCAGGCTCACCCAGAACCCGCCCACGCCCATCAGCGTGGCCACCAGCACGGCGCCCGTGGCCCACTTGCGCGTGGTGAAACGGTCGAGCGCATCCCACAGTTTGCCGAAGCCGCGGTGCTCGGCAGCGCGCTGGTCGATGCGCAGCGCCCGTGCAGCGGCCTTGCGGCCCACGCCGACGTAGGACAACGCCACCGGTATCAACAGCAACGAGGTGAAGATCAGCACCGCGACACCAATGCTGGCGGTGATTGCCAGGTCCTTGATCACCGGGATGTCGATCAGCATCAGCACGGCAAAGCCCACGGCGTCGGCCAGCAACGCAGTGACCCCGGCCACGAACAGGCGGCGGAAGGTGTAACGCGCCGCGACCTGCCGGTGCGTACCACGGCCAATGTCTTGCATGATGCCGTTCATCTTCTGCGCCGCATGGGACACGCCGATGGCGAAAATCAGGAACGGCACCAGGATCGAATAAGGGTCGATGGCATAACCCAGCCAGCCGACGATACCCAGTTGCCACACCACCGCCGTGAGCGAACAGAACACCACCAGCAAGGTACTGCGCACACAGCGGGTGTACAGGAAGATGATCACCAGCGACGTGAGCACCGCCAGGGCAAAGAACATCATCACCTGGACCAGCCCGTCGCTCAGGTCGCCCATCAGCTTGGCAAACCCGATGACCCTCACTTTGTACTTGCCATGGCCCTCTTCGCCGGCCTTGCGCGCCGTGCTGTCCCCGGCGTACTCGTACTTGTCGCGCAGCTGCTGCTCGAGCATCTGCGAGAACTGCCGGTAATCAATGCCGCGGCCGGTGGCCAGGTCGTGGTCGAGCAGTGGCACCACCAGCATGCTCGATTTGAAATCGGTCGCCACCAGGCTACCGACAATGCCGGCGCGGTTGATGTTCTGGCGCAGTTGATCGATGTCGGCGGGCTTGCCCTGGTAATCGTCGGGCATCACCGGGCCACCCTGGAAGCCTTCTTCGGTGACTTCGGTCCAGCGCACCCCTGGGCTCCACAACGACTTCATCCAGGCGCGGTCCACGCCCTGGGCCAGAAACAGCTCGTCGTTGACCTGCTTGAGCACGTCCAGGTACTCAGGGTCGTAGATATCGCCCTGGGTGTTCTCCACCACCACCCGCACCGCGTTGCCCAGGCCGCGCAGCGACTTGCGGTTGTCGAGGTAGTTCTGGATGTAAGGCTGGCTCTGCGGGATCATTTTTTCGAAGCTGGGCCGCAGCTCAAGGCGGGTCAGCGCCAGGTACCCCAACACCCCCGTGACCAGCACCATGAACAGCATGAACAGCGGGCGGTAGTTGAAGACCATGCGCTCCAGCACGTTGCCGGAACGCGGGTCGAAATCCCTCAGGTCGCGGATGACCGGCAGGGTGTCTTGCTTGATGTTGGCCATCACTGGGTTCTCTTGAAATGCTTGGAGGCTTATCGGGCGGGCAGCACGCGTACACCGCGCTCGCCTACCAGCACGGTGGCATTTGCGCCGGTCTGCAGGGCGCCGGCCACCGGTGCCGGCGGCACCTGCGGTTGCACGGCAAAGCTCAGGCCGCCGTCGCGGCTGCGCAGCACCTGCCCGCCCTGGCTGAACAGCCAGTAGTCACCGTGGCTGTCGAGGCTGGCGGCGGTGATGCTCTGGGTCACCCCGGTGTCCACCTTGGCCCAGCTCTGGCCGCCATCGAGGCTGCGTGCCACATGGCCGCGCAGGCCGTAGGCGAGCACCTCGCCAGGCTTGCCGAGCACGCCAAACCAGGTACCTGGGTAGGGGCTGGGCAAGGCGACGAAGCGCTGCTGGCCGGCATCCCACTTCAGCAGCAGGCCCTGTTCGCCGACCAGGTACAGCGCATCGCCGACGGCGCGGATCGCATTCAGGTGAAAGCCTTGCGGGTTGTCGGTGCGGTCCTGCATCGGCACCCAGGTACTGCCGCCGTCGTCGGTGCGCAGGATCAGGTTGAACACCCCCACCGCGTAGCCGTGGCGGGCGTCGGCGAACCACACACCGAGCAACGGCTTGTCGGCGCCCTCCTGCTCCAGGCGCTGGCCCTCGGCAGCGAACTGCGCCCATTGCGCGTCCTCGGGATGAGCCTTGGCCAAGGCCTGGTAATGGGCCGCCACCAAAGCGCCAATCTGCCGGCCGTCGAGCTGCACCGCCCAGTTGGCGCCGCCGTCACGGCTGTGCAGGATCACCCCATCGTTGCCCACCGCCCAACCTTCCAGGGCAGTGGGGAACGCCAGGGCATTAAGGTCGGCACTGACCGGCACGCTGGCCTGGTGCCAATCCTGGCCCTGGTTGTCGGAATACACGATATGGCCACGCGGCCCTACCGCGACCAGCCGCTCACCGGCCAGTGCTACATCGCGCAGCGCACTGTGCACCACCAACGCACTGGTTTTGGCCGGCAAGTCCAATACATCGACATAGGCCGCCTGGGCCCCACCGCAAGCGCCGCCCAAGGTGAGCGCGACGGCCAGCGCCCACGGCGTAAACGTGTTCAAAGTAGCCATGCCACATCCTCTGCAAACCCTGCCGGCGGCCACCTGTGGCCAGCCGGCAGGCTGATCGTCGGGGTCAGCGAATACCGGCACCGGCCAGGGCTTCCGGCGACCACTGCGCCTTGGACAGAGGGGCGATGTACTCGATACCGCCGTGCGGGCCGATCAGGCCATTGACGTTGTAGCTGCCACCCACCAGGTCGTAGACCACATGCGGGTTGTTGTTGGGGATCTGCACGTCGTAGCTCTGCGTGAAGAAGCTGAACGAGCCGCGATACAGCTGGCCACGGGCGTCGTACTGATCGGAGGCCAGGGCGAACCAGCTGTCCTCGTCGAGGTAGAAGCGGCGCTTGGCATAGATGTGCCGCGCATTGCCCTTGAGCGTGCCTTCCACTACCCACACGCGGTGCTTCTCCCAACGCACCTGGTCAGGCGCCAGGTGGTTCGGCGTGGTCAGGGTTTTCGGGTCGTGGATGTAGGTCAGCCGGTAGGTGTTGTACGGCACGTACATCTCCCGCTTGCCTACCAGGTGCCAGTCGTAGCGGTCCAGCGCGCCGTTGAACACGTACACGTCATCGAACGTGCCCGAGCCGGCAGTGCCCGGGTTGGGGGTGTCGTAGGCCAGGTTCGGCGCCAGTTTCACTCGGCGCTGCCCCGGCAGGTACTGCCAGGCGCGACGTTCCTGCACCAGCGGGTTGGCGGCATCCTTGAGCATCATCGACTCACCGGCACGGCGCGCCGGGCCTTCGAAATACAGCTTGGTCTGGAAGTAGATGTCCTTGGCTTCGATGACCTTGTTCAGGTCTTCGTAGATCGGGTAGGCGTTGTAGGCCAGGCCCGTGGTCGCCAGGGCCGCGACACCGGCAGCGTCGACGTTCCAGGAGTCGTACTTGGCCTTCTGCGCCACGCCTTGGTAGCGCAGCAGGTGGTTCCACATGGCCTCGGCACCCGATTGCGGCACCGGGAACGGCACGCCTGGCAGGACATTTTCGATCGCCATGCCGTCCTGCAGGGACTTGGCATTGGCGGCGTTCTTCAGGGTGTTGTCGAGCAGTGCCTTGGGCAACGCGGCAGTGCGGTGGCTGGGGTAGACGTCGATGTGGAAAGTGGGGAAGCGTTTGGCCAGCTCCACAGTGGTGGCGGTCAGTGCGTCCTTGTACTGGTCGACGTTCTTGCCATCGATCACCAGCAGCGGCTTTTCAGTGGCAAAGGGGTCGGGGCGCAGGGTATCACCTTGCTTGAAGCCAGCGGGCGGGGTGTTCAGGCCGCCCTGGTAGGCCGGGATCGAACCGTCGGCGTTGCCCGCCTTGTCAGCACCCACCGCGGTCAGGTCCTTGCCCAGCCGGGCGACATCCTGGGCCGGGGCGGCCGCTTGGGCGCCCCCGGCGATAACGACCGCAAGCGAGGCCGACAGCAGGCTATTGAGATACTTCATCAGGTTTCTCCGCTTGTTGTTGTAATGGAGTTTCAGAAGGTGGTCTTGAACGAGGCAGTGACCATGCCGCGGTCCTTGAGCAGCGGCGCCAGGCCGGCCTGCGACGTGATCTGCCCGGGGATGCACTGGTAGCGCCCGTTGGTGCCTGGGGTGTTGTTGTCGGTACCGCTCGAGCAGGTATCGAACTTGCCGAAGGAGTCGACGTACTTCAGGTCAAATTTGTATTTTTGGTAGACATCGGCGGCGATCCCCACCGAGTAGCTGCCAGAGTCCTCGTTACCGCCCAGCTGGATCGCCGAGTTGCCCTTGAGGCCGACGTTGTAGGACAGCGGCATCGACACATCGACCCCCGGCAGCGCCTGGAACCAGGTCGGGGTGAAGTTGACCGCCAGGGTGTAGGCGTTGGTGGTGACCTTGTCGACGCCGTGGTAGGTGGAGTCGCCCTTGAAGGTCTGCTCACCCTTGTCGACGCTGACCAGGTGGGTCATCGCGCCCTCCACGGCCAACGACGACGCATTCCACAGCGGCGTGGCGCCAAACGACACCAGGCCATTGAGCACCACATGGAAGGTTTTACCGCGGGCCAGCCCGGTTTCACCGTGGCCTGGCACCTCGCCGATCAGGTTGGTGCCGCCGGCGGTGCCGGCCAAGGCCTCGTACAGCGGCCCGTTGATGGTGCTGAAGTTGCTGATCAGCGGCATATTCTCGCGGTAGTTGACGTCCAACCCCACGCTGACGGGGCCGACGCTCTTCGCCAGGCTGATGCCGTAGATGTCGATATCGTCGGCGTAAGCGGCCATGTAGCTGCTGCCGGCCAGGCTGCCGGTGTGCAGGTTGGGGGCGTTGATCAGCACCGCCGGGGTCGGGTCGGAGGTGTTGCGGTAGTAGAAGCCCAGGGTGCCGTCGAGCCATTCTGGGCTCCACTTGGCCATCAGGCCGAAGTCACCCGTGTTGTGGGGACGAATGTCGTGCCCGCGCGGCGCCCCGTAGAAGGCACCGGCACCGCCGACGGCATTGGGCACCGGCAACCAGAAGATCTCACCGCCGTCGCCCAGCATGTCATAGGCACCCATGTAGGTACCGCCTTCGGGCAGGCGCGAGTTCTCGAACTCGAGGAAGTACTGCGCCGCCAGGGTCAGTTCAGGGTTGACCGTGTAGCTCAGCGACAACTGCTTGCGCGGCAGGAACAGTTCTTTGGTTTCGGTACCCGGCACGTTGTACAGCTTGGCCAGGTCCAGGGCCGACTGGCCATAGTTGATGCCGTTGGCGGCGTTGAACAGGGTCTCGCCCCAGTACACCGAGTGCCAGCCCAGCTTGCCGCTCAGCATCGACTCGTCGCCGATTTCGGTGTTGTAGAACACGAAGGCATCCAGAAACTCGCCCGACGGCCCGTTGTAGTAACGGTCGCTGTAACGGCTCAGGCCATGGTGGCGTGCCGGGCCACCGGCCAGCACGGTACCCGCCGGCAAGCCACCGGCCGGGCGTGCCAGCACCAGGTTGCCAGCGTTACCCGCTTGGCCGGGGAACGGGTTGGAATTGGACCCCACGTCGTCATAGGCATGGTCGTACCAGCTGGCCGCGCTGACGCGCATGCCCATGGTGTTCTGATAGACCACATCCAGCTCGGTGAGCAGGTCGAGGCGCTGGGTGACCGCGCTGCCGACGCTGAAGTTCTTGTCACCGTCATTGAGGTTGGCGGTGCGGGCGATCTTGGCGTTTTCGCCTTCGACCCGCTGGCCGTAGCTGAGTTTGGCGGTGTTGTCGAAGCGCACGCTCCAATCGGGGTTGGCGATGTCCAACTGGAATGCCTGGGCAGCCGGCGCACCGGCGACCAGCAGCAAAGTAGCCATCACGTTACGGCGGGGAAGGCAGAAGAGAACGTTTTTATTGTTGTTCATGCGATGTCTCTGCGTGGGGGTTAGGCGCGGCTCAGCGATCGAGTTGCTGTATCAGGGCCTCGGCTTGGGGCCACGGGCCGTAGCCCGAGGCAGGGTTGAGGTGGCCAACGGCACCGAGCTCAATCAGTGCGCTGCCCCACTGCGTGGCCAGGCCGGCGACTGCGCTCAGGCTGGCCAGGTGGTCGTTGCTGCTGGCGGCTACCAGGCTGGGGAACGGCAGCGGGCCGCCTGGCAATGGCGCCCAACCCTGGGCGCGCAGGGAATCCGGGGTGGGATAGCCTTGCGGCCAATCGCTGTGCAGGTCCGGCGGTGCGGCCAGCAAGGCGCCCTTGATCGGCCGCTGATAGCGCGCCGCCCAATGCGCCACCATCAGCACGCCGGCGCTGTGCGCGACCAGGATCACCGGGCCCTCGATTTGCGCCAGCTCACGCTCGATCGCTTCGACCCGTGCCGTGCAACTGAGCTTGTCGGTTTCCAGTGGCGGTACCGCACGCACCTTGGCCAGGCGCGCCTGCAACAGGGTCTGCCAATGTTCAGGTACATGGTCGCGCAGACCGGGAACGATCAGCACGGTGGCGGCGGTTTGCAGTTTTTCCATGTCAGGGCCCTTGCTCTGTTCACTCGGTCGATTGCCGACTGCTTGAGGGCCAGAGTAATGAGTCGGTCCGGCACACGCTTTACATTGCGCGTCACGGATTTTTCAGTTGATGACACGGCCGACGCGACCGCCAGCAGCCCCCTCGCCACGGGCGACCAACGGCAGGAAAATGGCTTTGCATCTGATGACACAGGCGCTATAAGTGACTACCCGCCAGCGCAGCGGGATGCCCATCAAGAACACGTGGAAAACAACAATATGACCGTGCTCGCCCGAGCGGCTTCGCTCACCAATTACCTGGAAGTTTCCCGCCACCTGGGCCTTAACGGCCATGGCCTGCTGGCCCAGGCTGGCCTCAGTGCGTCTTTGCTCGAAGCGCCTGACCAGCGCATCCCGGTGGCTGCCGCCATCAGCGTACTTGAAGAATCGGCGCGGCTGAGCGGCTGCGAAGCCTTCGGCCTGCGCATGGCCGAACTGCGCCAGTTGTCGGATTTTGGTGAGGTCAGCCTGCTGATCAGCCACCAGCATTCGCTGCGCGATGCGCTGCAGGTGATCGTGCAGTACCGCCATGTGCTCAACAATGCGCTGGCGATCCACATCGAAGAAACCGGCAAGACGGTGATCATCCGCCAGGAGGTCATCACCGAGCAGCCGATACACAGCCGCCAGGCCATCGAGCTGGCCATCGGTGTGATGCACCGCTTCTGCTCAGCGCTGCTGGGCGCCCACTGGCACCCGATCAGCGTCAACTTCACCCATGCCGCCCCTGCCGACGTGGCCATCCACCGGCGCATTTTTGGCTGCAAGCTTGAGTTCAACAGCGACTTCAACGGCATCGTCTGCTCGGCCTCCGACCTGGACACGGCCAACCCGCAGGCCAACGAAGCCATGGCGCGGCTCGCCCAGCGCTACGTGTGTACGCTGCAGGATGACGGCAACCCCTCCCTGGTGCACGAGGTGCGCAAGTCGATCTTTTTGCTGATGCCCATGGGCCGCGCCACCATCGAACACATCGCCCAGACCCAAGGCATGAACGTGCGCACCTTGCAGCGCCGGCTGGAAGAAGAAGGCGCCACCTTCAGCGAGCTGGTCAATGGCGTGCGCCGCGACCTGGTGCTGCGCTACCTGGAAAGCCCCGGCTATTCGCTGGGGCGTATCGCCGACATGCTCGGCTATTCCATGCACAGTTCGTTCACCCGCTGGTTCATCAGCCAGTTCGGCCAGCCACCGGCCACCTGGCGTGTTCAGCATGACCTGCCCACGCCACTCAAACGCGCCCGCAGCGCGGCCCAGGGGCCCGTCACCACGCGCTGATCGCGTGGTGTTACAAGCCGAAGCGCAACAGCACCAGCACCAGCGCCACCAAGAACACCGTCTCGCCGACCATCAGCAAAATCGGCTTGATGCCCACGGCGGCCAGCTCCTTGAGCTGGGTCTTCATGCCCAGGGCACTGATCGACACCACCAGGCACCAGCGCGACAGCTCGTTGACCCCACCCTGCACGGCCAACGGCACCCAACCGGTGCTGTTGATGCAGGCCAGCGCCAGAAACCCCACCGCGAACCAGGGCAGCAATGGCGGGCGCTTACCTGCGGTGTCGGTACCCTGGCGGCGCGAGATCATGGCCGCGACAACAATCACCGGCACCAGCATGGCGACGCGCATCAGCTTGACCACCGTGGCGGTGTCGCCGGTTTCGGGCGACATGCTGTAACCCGCCCCCACTACCTGGGCGACGTCATGGATCGTCGCGCCAAGAAAGACCCCGGCAGCCTGTGGCGACAGGCCGAGCGCGTTGGCGATCATTGGGTAGAGGATCATCGCCAGGGTCGACAACGCCGACACACCGATCACGGTGAACAGCGTCGCCCGCTCTTTTTGCGGGTGGCTGGGCAGCGCAGCGGCCAGCGCCAACGCCGCCGAGGCGCCGCAGATCGCCGTGGCGCCACCGGTGAGCATGCCGAACAGGCGCTGGAACCCCAGGGCCTTGGCCGCCACCATCGACACGCCGATGGTCACCACCACCAGGATCACCACCAGTGCGACGGCCTTCCAGCCCAGGCCTGCCATCTGCTCCAGGGTGATACGCATGCCCAGCAATGCCACGCCCAGGCGCAACACCGTGCGTGCGGTGAATTCGATGCCGGCTTTGCATTTGCCATCGCTGGCCAGAAAATTCAGTGCCAGGCCTAGTAGCAGGGCGAACAGCATGACCGGCGCGCCATAATGCTCCGCCAGAAAGCTCGCCGCCCCAGCGGCAATCAGGCTGACGCTAAGCCCCGGCGCCAACTCCCGCGCGCGGTGGTTGACCTGGGCAAGCGCAAGGGTGCTCATGACACCTCCTCCTGGCCGGCGAGGACGATAAAGACCTGGTCGCCCTCCACCTCCACCGGGTAGCTGGCCACTTTGAGTGCCTTGGAGTTGAGTAGGTAGCCGCTGGCAAGGTCAAAGCGCAGGCCATGGGCGCGGCACTGGATCACGGCGCCGTCCAGTTGCCCGGCGCACAACGATGAGCCTTGGTGCGGGCAGCTGTCGTCGATGGCCAGCAAACGCCCGTCGACATTGAACAACGCCAGGCTTTTGCCCCCGTGTTCGAACAGCACACGCTCGCCGACGCCGGGCACGCGCTGGGCCGGTACCTCGATACGCCCATTCACGCCTGCACCCCCGCCGAACGCGACAGCGCCAGGTGCATGGCGTCGAGCAGTTGCTCTGCCGGCTGGGCACCGAACACGCGCAGGTGGTCGTCGAAGACGAAACACGGCACGCCCCTGCTGGCGATGTCGGCGCTGGCACTGATGAATGGCCGGCCATCAGCGCTCAGGCTCCCGGCCAGCGCGGCAGGCGTAAAGCCGCACTGTTCGGCGATGCGCAACAGGGTGTCGCGATCGCCCACGTCTTCGCCCTCGCGGAAATACGCGGCAAACAGCCGATCCAGCAGCGCCTCGACCTGTTGCTCGCTGCCCAGCTCGACCGCATGCAGCAGCAGGCGATGGGCGTCTGCGGTATTGGGCATGCGCGCGATCCGGCTGAAGTCGATCAGCTCGCCCACGGCACGCGCAGCCTCCTGCACTTGCCCCTGGCGTTGCCGCACCGCCTCGTCGCTGCCCAGGCGGCGGCGGTAGAAGTCGGCGAACGGCTGACCGGTTGCCGGCAGGTCGGGCAACAGCTGCACGCCGTGCCAGGCCAGGGTGACCTCGACCTCGGGCCGGGCTTCGCGCAAGTGCGCCAGCGCGGTTTGCAGTTGCCGCTTGCCGATCAGGCACCACGGGCAGATGAAATCGAAATACACGTCAATCGACAGCGAATGCTTCACGTACGGGCCTCCAGTACGGGCTCGACAGGCGCTTGCGGGCTATTGCCACAGGCCAGGCGCGCCATGTCAGGGTGGTAGTGGCGCTTGGCGTAGAAAAACACCGCGGCGGCGGCGATGCTGATCAACGGCACCAGTTGAAAGGCGGCTTGCAGGCCGATCAGGTCGGACACCTTGCCGGTGATCAACGGGCCTGTGGCCAGGCCGAGCAGGTTGTTGCTCAGGGTCAGGGTGGCGAATGCCGTGCCATGCACCGTGTAGTGGGTCAGGTTGGCGACCATGGCACTGGACGGGCCATTGGTGCCTGCGGCAATCATCATGCCCAGGCAGATCAGGACCAGTTGCGGCAGGCCCGCCGGCATGGCGAAGGCCACCGACAGCAGCACGCAGCTGCCCAGGCAGTAGGCGATGGCCAGGCTGATCTTGCGATCAGGGCGATCGCGCCCCATGCGGTCGCACAACATGCCGCACAGCACGATGCCGACGCCGCTGCACAGCACGATGATTGCTGCCACGCCACCAGCCCGGTCGGTGCTCATGGCGTAGTAGCGGTTCAGGTAGCTGGGGATCCAGACGATCACCGTGCCGCCGACGAACAGCTGCAAGCCGCTGCCGACATAGGCGCTGATCACCGAACGGCTTGAATAGAGCGTGCGCAGCGGGCGCAATGCCTTCAAGGCGGCCTTGTCGGTGGCACTTGCCCGATTTTTCGGGGCAATGCGCGCCTCGCGCACGATCACCGGGTAGAGCAGCGCCAGGGCCAGGCCGAAAAACGCCATGCCGGCGAACGCCCAGCGCCAACCCAGGTGCTGGGCCATCACCCCGCCCAAGGCCATGCCCAGCACCGAGCCGAACATGCCACCGGCCATGAACGACCCGGCCAAGGTGGCACGCATCTCACGCGGGAACACCGCCACCACCACGGCAATACCGACGCTGCCATAGGCAGCTTCGCCGACACCGACCAGAAAGCGCGCGATGAACATCTGCTGGTAGTTTTCGGCAACTGCGCAGCCCAGCGTGGCGAGGCTCCACATCACCGCCATGAAGGTCAGGCTTTTGATGCGGCCGATGCGGTCGGCGAGCAATGACAGCGGAAAGGTCAGCAGCCCGACCATCAGGGCGACGATGCCGCTGAGCAGGCCGAGCTGGCTGTCGCTGAGCTGCCATTCCTGCTTCAACAGGGGGAACACGGCGTTGAGCACCTGCCGCGACATGTAGTCGGAGATCAACAGGCCGAAGGTCAGGGCAAAGACAATCCAGGCATAGCGCCGGGGGATGCCCAGTGATGTATCCGTGCCTGGGTCCGTCGCACCGGTGTGATAGGTGGCCATGCTGCCTCCTCGGGTATCTGGCTTGGGTTGTTTTTGTTGTTATGAACAAATGCCAAAATCTGTGCTGCGGGTGCTGGCCTCATGCCTCGCGTCAGACGCGCGCCCCTTGTAGGAGCAGCCTTGCGCTGCGAAGAGGCCGGTGAAAGAACCGCGAATCTTCGCAGCAGTCACGGGCCTCTTCGCAGCACAAGGCTGCTCCTACAAGGGAGTGAGGCCAGTGCCTCAGGCGCGCTGTGGCACGCCCTTCTGGCCCGGCCGGCGGTTCGGCGCCATGCCGTTGGCCAGCAAGGTCTCCTCGACGGATGCGTACTGCTCGCCGATCCGGTAGATCGCCCGGGCTTCTTTGCCATTGGCCACTTCACGCCCCAGCTCATGCGCCACGCGCACGGTCTGCTGGATCTGCTGCACCGAGGTGAACGGCTTGCCGTGCTGGTCGATGATGGTGTCTTCGATACCACAGCGCGGGTGCAAGCCCATGGCCAGGGCCATGGTGTTGAACGGCAGCACGTTCTTGAGCAGCGACTCTGCGGTCAGGGTGCAGCCATCCGGCGCACGGTGCACAAAATTGAAGAAGTTGAACGGGTTCGGGCCATCGAAACCGCCACCTATGCCGATCCAGGTCAGGTTCAGCGGGCCTTTGTAAACGCCCTTGCGCATCAGGCGCTCGAGGGTTTCCAGGGCATGCATGCCGGTCAGCTGGAAATGCGGCTGGATATTGCTGGCCTGCAGCCGACGCAGGTGCTCCTCGACCCAGGCCGGCCCGGCGGGCACGGTCATTTCACTATAGGCGGCCTGGATCCCAGGGTTGGCCAGCGATGTGCCTTCCAGATATTCGGGGTACAGCAGCTCCATGATGTTCATCTGGGTGGTGTTGATCGCCACCGTCACCTGGTCAGGCTTTGGGGTCAGCTCGGCCAGCATGTGGCGGGTGTCGTCGCTCAGCCACTTGGCCGCTTCACCCTCGCCTTCCGGTGCGAACGAAATCGAGCCGCCGACCTGGATGATCATGTCCGGCACCGCCTCACGCACCCCGGCGATCAGCTCGTTGAACTTGGACAGGCGCTTGGAGCCGGTGCCATCGAGTTCACGCACATGCAGGTGCAGTACAGTGGCGCCGGCTTCGTAGCAATCGACTGCCTTTTGCACCTGCTCGTCCATGGTCACCGGAATGTCCTGGGGGAAATCGTCGGGCATCCACTCGGGGCCATAGGGGGCCACGGTGATGACTACCTTTTCCATGTTTTCCGGGTGCAGCGAGTCGTCGAAGAATTGCATGTCTGATCCTCAGTCTTGTTCTTGTCTGTTCAGAAAGTGCTGTCGCCCATGATCCCGGCCCGCTCCATCTTGCGGTGGCAGGCCGGGTAGTCCATGACGGCGTAGTGCTGGGTGCTGCGGTTGTCCCAGATGGCGATGCTGTTGGGTGACCAGCGCCAGCGCACCTGGTACTCGGGGATGTACACCTGGCTCACCAGGTAGCGCAGCAGGTCGGCGGCGCCGGGGTTGGCGTCCTGGCCGAAGCGCACGCGCTCGGGGGTGTGGTAGTTGGTGAAGTGGGTGGCGAAGGCATTGACGAACAGCACCTTCTCGCCGGTTTCCGGGTGGGTGCGCACTACCGGGTGCTCGGCATCGGGGTAGCGGGCCTTGAGCGCCAGGCGCTTGTCGGTCGGCATGGCGGCGCCGAAGCTGGCCTCGATGCTGTGGCGGGCGCGCAAGCCCTCGATGCGGGCCTTGATCTCGGCCGGCAGGTTGTCGTAGGCCAGCACCATGTTCGCCCACATGGTGTCGCCGCCCACCGGCGGGCATTCCACGCAGCGCAGCACGCAGCCCATTGGCGGGGCTTCGCGCCAGGTGGCGTCGGTGTGCCAGGCGTTTTCGTAGCGGTCGGCCGGCTGGTCGGGGCGTTTGTAGATTTGCACCAGGCCCGGGTGCTCTGGGTCGCTGCCAGCGACGGGGTGATCCTCCAGCTCACCGAAGCGACGGGCGAACGCCACGTGCTCGGCGCGGCTGATGGCCTGGTCGCGCAAGAACAGCACCCGGTGCTTGAGCAGCTGGGCGCGAATCTCGGCGAACAGGCCGTCATCGTGAATGGCATCGGCCAGCCTGACGCCGACCAGTTCGGCACCGATGGCGCAGGTCAGTTGTTCGACTTGCATGGCAGTGCCCTCAGATGACGAAGATCGACGAGCCGGTGGTCTTGCGCGACTCCAGGTCACGGTGCGCCTGCACCGCATCCTGCAAGGCGTAGTGCTGGTTGATCTCGATGCGGATGCGGCCGCTGCTGACATGGTCGAACAGCTCGGTGGCCAGGCGAGTCTTCTCTGCCGGGTCGGCGATGTAGTCGGCCAGGGCCGGCCGGGTCATGAACAACGAGCCTTTGATCGCCAGCAACTGCGGGTCGAACGGTTCGATCTTGCCGGACGCGGTGCCCACGCACACCATCAGGCCACGGCGCTTGAGCGAGTCCAGCGAGCCCATGAAGGTGTTGCGCCCGACACTGTCGAACACCACGTTGACGCCTACGCCATCGGTCAGCTCGCGCACGCGCTGGGCGACGTCTTCGTGGCTGTAGTTGATGGTGTGGTCGCAGCCATGGGCGCGGGCCACTGCCGCCTTGGCGTCGGTGGAGACGGTGCCGATCACGGTCAGGCCGAGCAGCTTGGCCCACTGCGAAACGATCAGGCCGACGCCACCGGCCGCCGCGTGCAGCAGGATGCTGTCACCGGGTTTGAAGTCGTACAGGCGGCGCATCAGGTACGAGGCCGTCAGGCCGCGCATGGTCATGGCGGCCGCCGTCTCGAAGGAAATGGTTTCCGGCAGCTTGATCAACGGCGCAGCGGGGATCAGGCGCTCGGTGCTGTACGCGCCGAGGGTGTTGAGGAAGCCGGTGTAGGTCACCCGGTCGCCGACCACCACATGGCTGACGCCCTCACCTACCGCCTGCACCACACCCGACGCTTCCACGCCCATGCCGTTGGCCAGCGGGATCGAGTAGGTGCCATTGCGAAAATAAGTGTCGGCGTAGTTCAGGCCAACCGCCACGTGGCGCAGGCGCACCTGCCCTGGGCCGGGCTCGCCGACGTCGACGTCTTCGTAACGCAGGACCTCAGGCCCTCCGGTTTCGTAGAAACGTACCGCTTTGGCCATGCCAATCTCCCTTCTTGTCATTGTTGTTGAGCACACAAAGTGCGTCTTGAGGGGCAATTTAGGCCGTTGCGCCAAGCGCCGCTTATCATCGGACGACAACGGTTTTACAGTTGATGACAGCGCGCCTGGCGCAGGGGCTCAGAACGCCGAAAGGCCGCCGTCGACGGCGATGGCCTGGCCGGTCATGTAGCTGTTTTCGCGGGCACACAGCATCAGCATTACCGCGACGATTTCTTCAGGCGTGCCCAGGCGTTTCATCGGTGAACCCTGGGCCAGCATCGCTTGCTGCTCGGCGACTTCGCTGGCGGTAACCATCGGTGTGGCGCTGTAGAACGGGCACAGGGCATTGATGCGAATGCCTTGGCGGGCATATTCCACCGCTGCGGTGCGGGTCAGCCCGACCACCGCGTGCTTGGCCGCCGCATAGGCGGCCAACTTGGGCGCCCCGCCCAGCCCGGCCATGGAGGCGATGTTGAGGATCACCCCGCCGCCCTGGGGCAGCATGTGGCGGATCTGCTGCTGCATGCAGAAGAACACGCCCTTGGTATTGACCGCGTGGCTGCGGTCCAGCTCGTCTTCTGTGGTGTCGACGAAGCGCTTCATCGGCGTCAGGATGCCCGCGTTATTGACCCCGACATCCAGGCGACCAAACCGCGCCAGGGCCGCCTCCACCATGGCCTTGACCTGCACCTCACGGGTTACGTCGCAAGGCACGGCAAGTACCGTGGCGCCAGCCTCGCGCAGGGCCCCGGCGACCTGCTCAAGGCCGGCCACCTCGCGGTCGCCAAGCACCAGCCTGGCGCCCATCACCGCCAGGCGCTGCGCCAGCAATGCGCCGAAACCACTGGCCGCGCCAGTGATCATCACCACCTGGTCCTGATAGCTGTCGTGCTTCATTTGGCGGCCCCTGTGGCCGCGCGGGCGAGGATCTTTTTCGCCAGGCTCATGCGGTGCACTTCGTTGGGGCCGTCATAGATGCGGAAGCTGCGGGCATCGCGGAAGATCCGCTCGACGATCGACTCGCCGGTAACGCCCTGCCCGCCCAGCACCTGCACACTGCGGTCGATCACCCGCCAGATCGCCTCCGAGCTAAGCACCTTGGCCATGCTCGACTCGACGTTACCCCGCTCGCCCTGGTCCAACACCCAGGCGCAATGCCAGATCGCCAGGCGCGTGGCATGCAGGTCCATCTCGTTGTCGGCGAGCATGAAGCCCACCCCTTGGTGCTCGCCCAGCGGCTTGCCGAACGAGACCCGGCGGTTGGCGTAGGCACAGGCCTCGTCATGGGCGCGGCGGGCCTGGCCCAGCCAGCGCATACAGTGGGTCAGGCGCGCTGGCGCCAGGCGCACCTGGGCGTAACGGAAGCCTTTGCCCACTTCGCCGAGCACATCGCTGGCCGGCACCCGCAGGTTTTCGAAACGCAACACCGCATGGCCGCCGGCGAAGCAGCTGTCCAGCGAGTCCATCATGCGCTCCAGAATGAAGCCCGGGCGGTCGGTGTCGGTCAGGAACATCGTCGCGCTGCCGTCTTCCATGCGCGCCATGATGATCGCCAGCTGCGCGCCTTCAGCCCCGGTGATGAACCATTTCTGGCCATTGATGATGTAGTCGTCACCGTCACGCACGGCCAAGGTGGTCAGCATCGAGGGGTCGGAGCCGGCGCCCGGGCTGGGCTCGGTCATGGCGAAGCACGAGCGGATATGGCCCTGCACCAGTGGCCGCAGCCAGCGGTCTTTTTGCGCCGGCGTGGCCACCTGCTCCAACAGGTGGATATTGCCCTCGTCCGGGGCGTGGATGTTCAGGGCCACCGGGCCGAGTGGCGAATAGCCCGCTTCTTCGAAAATGATCGCCTTCTCGACATGGTTCAAGCCCAGGCCGCCCATTTCACGCGCGGCATGCGGGGTCAGCAGGCCGTGCTCGCGGGCCCGATCGAGCAGCGCCTGGCGCAGCTCGGGCGATGGGCCATGGGCGGTCTGGCGGCGGTCGTGCTCCAGGGGAATGACGCTTTCGGCAATGAACTGCCGGGTCTTGGTTTGCAGGGCAAGCAGCTCGGCGGAAAGGGCGAAATGCATGGTGGGGTTCCTTGTAGAGGGAAAGGCTCAGGCGTGCAGGCGGCGCGGGTCGATGGCGGCATGCAGGTGCTCCATCACGGTTTTGTCGATCGAGGCCTTGCCGGGGTCGTACGGGGTGTAGTTGAGGGTGCGGATGAACGCGTGCTGCACTTGCGTGCCGGCCATGTCGATATCGACGATGTTCAGGCAAGCAGGGTCTTGTTCGAAGGCGGCCAGCCCGCCCAGCCCGGCGCCGCTGGCCCAGGCCAGGAGGATGCGGTTGACGGCGTCGTGGCTGACCAGCAGCAACGATGTCCAGCCGGGCTCGGCCAGCAATTGCTGGAAGCTGTCCAGCACCCGTTGCTGGAACGCCACCCAAGGTTCGCCGCGCAAAAAGGCGGCGCCGGGGCGGTCGGCCAGGTGATAGGCCTGGGCCACTTCGCGGTGCAGGCAGCCTGGGGGGATTTCCCGCAGGCGGCCGGCCCGCACCTCGCGCAAGGCGGCGCGCTGCTCCACTGCCAAGGTGCGCGGGCCCAGCAGTTGGTCGAGGGTCTGGCGGGTGCGCGGGTAGTCCGAACACACCGCCCGGTCGAACCGGGTGTGCGCCAGCACCTGGCCCAACGCCTGGGCCTGGACTACACCTTGCGCCGACAGCGGTACATGGCGCGGGTCGAGGGGCCGGCCATCGGCGTCGAAGTAATCGACATGGCCATGCCGAACCAAGTAGCAGCGGCGACGCTGGGCGGGCTGGTCAGTCATGGGCCAGCACCTTGGGGTTGCTGATGCTCAACTGCGCCCGGTTGATCGCCCGCAGCGCCGCTAGTAACCGTGTTGGGTCCTGATCGTAGGCGCCTTGGCGAATGCGCCGCGCCAGCAACGCACGGGCCTGTTCAAGCCCCGTCGCTGCCTGGCCGTGCTGCGCCAGCAAGGCCTCCAGGGCCTGGCGCTCGACCTCGGCACAGTCCGCCGCCTGCGCCAGTTCACGGCTGGCGATCAACATGGCGCTGGCGACCATCCGGCCTTGGTAGTGCAACCCTTTCGGCAACGCCGGCAGCAAATGGGTGAGCAGGGTGTCGCGCGCCGTCACAAGCAGGTCGCGGGCATCGGGCTGTTTCATGCGTGGCCTCCACGGGTGAGCAAGAGGACTTCCTGTTCGAGTTCGCTGACCATCCGCCCGGTCAGCGCCAGCTCCAGCGAGCGTTGCTGGCCAGACACATGGCGTTCGGCCTGCTGCAGGGCGATTACCGCCCAGCGCAGGTGGGCCATGACCTGCCAGAAGCGCAGCGCCTGGCTGTCCAGTTCCAGCGCCGACACGCTGCGGTATCCGGCGAGCAAGTCCTCCAGATGGCCGATGCCGCCCGCCTCCAGGTCCGGCCGGCCGAAGCGCCAGCAGCGCGCGGTGAACCAGCCCAGGTCTTCACGCGGGTCACCCCAGCCAGCGAACTCCCAATCCAGTACGCCGGTCAGTGCACCGGCCTCGACCATGTAGTTGCCGGTGCGGTAGTCGCGGTGCAGCAGGCACGTGGGCAAGGGCGCAGGCTTGTTCAGCTCACACCAGCGCAAGCCCCACTCCAGCAACGGGTGGCTGCCTGGCAGGGCATCCAGAAACTGGCGGTACTGGTCGACGCTGGCTTGCACCGTGTCGGGTGCAGCGGCGGGCAGAAACGCCAGCGCCTGCTGCGGCGGGCGTACCTGATGCAGGCGCGCCAGGTTGGCGCCCAACTGCCGGCACAATGCCGGGTTGCCCTGGGGCGCGTCTTGTGCGGACGTCAGGCGGTGGCCACTGGCAGTGCCGGCCAGCGCCTGCATGATGAAAAAGTCGCGGCCGATGACCTGCGGGTCCGGGCACAGCCAAAGGGGCTTGGGTACGTTGACACCGGCTTGGTGGACCACGTCGAGCACCGCGAACTCCTGCTCGCGGGTCATGCTGGCGGCTACTGCAGAAGCAGCGTCGGTGCGCAGTACCCAACGCTGTGGTTGGCCTGCGACTTCGGCCTCGAGCAGCCAGTTTTCCTGGATGGCACCGCCTGACAATCGCTCGCTGCGGGTGAGGGTCACGGGGTGGCTGTCGAGTTGGTGTTGTAGGTAGGTAGAGAGCTGTGAATGGGCGTCTGGGATGTCGATGCGTGCGCTGGGGGGGAGCGCGGGATGGGTGATGGGCATGGTGGGTCCAATTGGCTGGTCGTTCGTGGGCTAGCCGATTGCAAGATGATTGCCAGGTCGTTTATTGGTTTTATTATTTGTTATTAATCAATGGGTTATTTCGATTTTTTGGCTTGATTTCATGGCGGATTTGACCGGGGGCGGTTCAAATTTGAACGGGTTTTTCAGGGCTGATGTGTTCGCCACAACATTTGCAGCGCCTTGCAGATCGAGCGCCGCCCGCGCGGCGCTTCGCAGCACAAGGCTGCTCCCACATCTGTTTCGGGCCAGTGAGGCCTGTGAGATTTGCGCGCGACCGCCTTGTTTGTCCGGCTCGATATTGAGGCGGGCGCCAAAGGGCCGCGCGCCCATGCCCCAGGAATAATTGGCCCGAAACAGATGTGGGAGCAGCCTTGTGCTGCGAAGCGCCGCGCGGGCGGCGCTCGATCTGCCAGGCGCCAAAAATGTTGTGACAAACACCCACCACCCCCTACGATACCTGGCTGACCCGACGGAGCACTGCTCGCCATGCACCTTCCCGCGCTCAAACCCAACCAGCTGCGCCCACCCGCCGAACCACCCAGGGCCTTACAGCGCACCCGGTTGCTCGACCACCTGGCCAGCGCGCTGGACAACGGCGCTGTCATCCTCCTGCAAGCGCCCTTGGGCTACGGCAAAAGCACCCTGCTCGGCCAGTTCGCCCGCCGCCTCACCGGCCCCTTTGCATGGCTGCGCCTGACCCGCGCCGAAAACCAGCCCTTGGCCCTGCTGCTGCACCTGCACGCCGCCCTTCAGTTGCCGGCGTCACACCGCGAGGCCCTCCAGGCCGAACAGCTGTGGAGCCACATCCTCGCCGACCTTGAAGCCCGCCAGGCCCCGGTAACGTTACTGCTCGACGACCTGCACCTGCTCAACGCCGCCCAGGCCTGGCAGTACCTCGACACCCTGCTGCACGACCCGCCGCCAGCACTGCGCCTGCTCGCCGCCAGCGAAGGCCCGCCGGCGTTACCCCTGGCCCACCTGCGCCGCGACGGGCGGCTGGCCGTGCTAAGCGCGCGTGAACTGGCCCTGGACAGCGAAGAGACCCGCCAGTTGGCACTGGCCCGTGACGTCCGCCTGGGCAGCGACGCGCTGTACCAACTGCGCGCCGGCAGCGAGGGCTGGCCCAGCGGCGTGCTGTTCTGGTTCGAGGCCTACCGCGAAGCGCTGCAGAGCACCGGCCAGCCGCCCGGCGACTTGCGCCCGATCACACGTCAGGCCTACGCCCATGCCCGGCAGTTTCTGGAAGAAGAACGCCTGCAGCGCTTGCCCACCGCTTTGCGCGGCTTTCTTGAACACACCGCCGTGGCCCAGGTGTTCGATGCGGGGCTGGCCGGTGAACTGGCCGCCAATACCGATGTGACGGCGGCGCTGCGCCAATTGCAGCGGCTGGACCTGATCATCGAAATGCCCCAGGCCAGCCACGCCGAATACCGCTACCACCCTGCCCTGCGCAACAGCCTTTACCAACGCCTCGAACAACGCGACCCGCAGCGCCTGCGGCAACTGCACCGCCAAGCCGCGAACTGGCTGCTGGCGCAGCGCCGCTTCACCGAGGCGATCTACCAGTACGGCCGGGCCAGGGACCTGGACGCCGTGCTCGGCATCGTCGACCGGCATGGCTTCGAGCTGTTACGCGAAGGCAAGGTCAACACCCTGGTCGATGTGCTCGACGAGGTGGCCGGCCATGCCGGCAACGACAGCTTCACCCTGGCCGTGACCGAAGCCTCCACGGTGATGGTCACCAACGACATCACTCAGGCCTGCCAGTGCCTGCACCAGCTGTATGCCCTGCAGCGCCGCCACGCTGTGCCGCGCCACCCCGAGCGGGTGCAGCAGACGGTGATGTTCCTGCGTAGCCGCCTGGCCTACCTGGGCGGCAACCTGGCGCACGGCCTGGCCTTGGCTGCACGGGCATTGCAGCAATTTGGGCAGCACAACGCTGCGCGCTCGGTGCTGTATTTCGACCGGGCCAACTGCCTGGCGGCCTTGGGTGAGCTGCAACCGGCCCACGCCGAAGCCAGCCGCGCCCTGGTCGAACTGCAAGGCTTCGGGCTGAGCGGCTACACCAACTTGCTGCAACTGCTGCTGGGCCAGATCGAACTGGCCCAAGGCGCCAGCGAAGCGGCCTGGGAACGCCTGCAAGGCATGGCCGAGCAGCCCGCTGCCGGCAGTTCGGGGCGCTTCTATGAGCTGTTCCGCCACTTGGGCAAAGGCCTGGCCCTGCTGCAAGCCAACCAGCTGAGCCAGGCGCGCCACGCCCTGGCCCAGGCCGAAGTACTGGCGCTGGGCTTCCCGCACAGCGCCGCGCTGCCCTGGGTGTTCCACCACCAGGCCTGCCTGCACTGGGCGCTGGGCGAGACCGCCCAAGCGAAGGCGCGCTGGCAAGAAGTGCGCCGGCTGGCCTTGCAGTTCCGCCTGTTCACCCTGTACCGCCAGGCCGGGGCCTGGCTGGCGCGCCTGGCGCTGCGTGACAACGACACCGACTACCTGCCCGGCTGGCTTGACCAGTGGCACTGGTGCAGCCGCCAATATGACCAGCAGTTGCTGCCTGAAGAGTGGCTGGCCTATGCCTGGGTGCAGCGCCACCTGGGGCAGCGCGACAAGGCGCGGCAGATCCAGGCGACACTGCACACCCAGGCCGAAGCGAACACCAACCGCCGCCTGTTGCTCGACACCCTGTTGCTCGACGCAGCCCTGCACCAGGACCGGGGCGCCCACGACCAGGCCCTGCACAGCCTCGAACAGGCCTTGCAACTGGCGTGTGAATACGGCTTCGGGCAACTGTTGCAATACGAAGGCGAAGCGTGCCTTGAACCCTTGCGCACATTGCTGCTGCCACTGGTTCGCGAGCGCCTGGCCCTGGCGGCCCCGCCACCGTCACGCGAGCGCCTCAATGCCCTGTTCCGCCCACTGCTGGCAGGGCGAGACAGCACCGACAGCGCGTTGATCGTGCCGCTGTCGCGTCGGGAGCTGGAGGTGCTGCAACGCATGGCACGCGGGCAAAGCAACGGGCAGATTGCCGAGGCGATGTTCATCAGCCTGAGCACGGTCAAGACCCACATCAACAACCTGTTCCGCAAACTCGACGTGGCCGACCGCGACAGCGCCTTGTGCTCAGCGCGCGAATTGCAATTGCTGAACTGACCTCCACCCGCACGCCACGCCGATTCCACCCCCCATTCCACCGGGGGGGTGGACGCGGCGCGCGGGGCCTGCCTGCTACAACATGCCGAATCCACCCAGCCAGGAGTCCGGCATGCCCAGCTACACCGCCCCGTTGCGCGATATCACCTTCGTTGCCCAGGAGCTGCTCGACCTGAGCGGCCACTATCAACAGCTGTCTGGCTGCGAAGCCCCCGACGCGGACACCTTCGCCGCCATCGTCGAGGAAGGCGCCAAGTTCGCCGAGCAGGAACTGGCACCGCTCAACGCCGTGGGCGACCAGCACGGGTGCCAATGGCAGGATGGCAAGGTCAGCACCCCGCCGGGCTTCGCCGAGGCCTTCAAGCGCTTCGCCGCCAACGGCTGGCTGGGCCTGGACAAAGACCCAGCCTACGGCGGCCAGGGTTTGCCGCCCTCGCTGGGCTTCGTCAACCACGAGATGATCTGCAGCGCCAACCACGCCTGGGGCATGTACGGCAACCTCACCGGCGGCGCCATCAGCACCCTCAGCGAGCATGCCGACGAGGCCCTGCGCCAGCGTTTTCTGCCGCCAATGATCGCCGGCCGCTGGAGCGGCACCATGTGCCTGACCGAGGCCCATTGCGGCTCGGACCTCGGCCTGCTGCGCACCAGCGCTCGGCCCCAGGCAGACGGCAGCTACCGCATCAACGGCAGCAAGATCTTCATCTCGGCCGGTGAGCACGACCTGACGGAAAACATCGTGCACCTGGTGCTGGCGCGCATCGAAGGCGCACCGGCCGGGGTCAAGGGCATTTCGCTGTTTGCCGTGCCAAAGGTCCAGGTCGATGCCGATGGCAGCCTGGGCGCCCTCAACGGCGTCAGTTGCGGGTCTATCGAACACAAGATGGGCATCCACGGCAACGCCACCTGCGTGCTCAACTTCGACAGCGCCACAGGCTACCTGCTGGGCGAAGCCAACCGTGGCCTGAACGCCATGTTCACCTATATCAACGAATCGCGCCTGGCGGTTTCTCAGCAGGCCCAGGCCCACGCCGAAGCCTCGTTCCAGGGGGCCTTGGCCTATGCCCGCGACCGCGTGCAGATGCGTGCCACACCGCGCCTGCGCGCCGACCAGCCCGCCGACCCGATCATCGGCCATGCCGATGTCCGGCGCATGCTGCTGACCCAAAAGGCCTATGCCGAAGGCGGCCGCATGCTCGCCTACACCTGCGCCAAGGGCGTCGACCTGCTGCACCACGGCGCCACCCCAGGTGTGCGCCAGGCCGCGGCACGCCGGCTGGCCTTGCTCACGCCAATTGCCAAGGGCTTTTTGACCGAAACCGGCAACGAAGCTGCGCAGTTGGGCATCCAGGTCTTCGGCGGCCACGGTTTCATCCGCGAATGGGGCATGGAGCAGATCGCCCGCGATGTACGCATCACAGCGATCTACGAAGGCACCAACACCATCCAGGGCATCGACCTGCTGACCCGCAAAGTGCTGGCCGATGGCGGTGAAGCCCTGGACGAACTGCTCAGCGAAATCGAAGCCTTCATTCAAAAAACCTCGGCCTCGGCCGACCTCGCCCAGGCCTTGCAACAGCGCGTCAGCGCCTGGCGCGACGTCAGCGAATGGCTGCGCGACGCCAGCAGCACCGACGCCAACCTGATCGGCGCCAGCGCCTTCGACTACCTGATGCTCTGCGGCTACACCCTGATCGGCTACCTGTGGCTGCGCGCCGCCTGCGTCGCTGAACAGGCTCTGGCGGCCGGCAGCGACGACGTCGCGTTCTACCAGGGCAAGCGCGAGACCGCGCGTTTCTACCTGCAGCGCCTGCTGCCGCGGGCCAGCCTGCACGAGACGCTGATCCGCACGGGCAGTGACAACCTGATGAACATCAGCGACGCCGCCTTCGCCCGCTGACCCTGCCTGGCAGGCTCCGCTGCCGAGTCCCCCAGGGCAGCGGGTTTTTCGGCGGTGGCCAACGCTCCGGGCCGCCGCCTCGTTTTTTTCAGGACACCAACAGGAAGGTTCCCATGCCGCTGATCGACTATCGCCGCGATAACCAACTGGCCTTGATCGGCCTGTGCCACGCCCCCGTCAATGCCCTGGGCCACGATCTGCGCCAGGCACTGCTACAGGCCTGCACCCAGGCCGCCAGCGACCCCGAGGTCAAGGCAGTCATCCTGCATGGGCGCTCACTGCCGTTCAGTGCCGGCGCCGACATCAGCGAGTTCGGCAGCCCACGCACCTGGCAGGCACCCGCCCTGCCCGAATTGCTCGAAACGCTGACCAGCATTGCCAAACCGCTGATCGCCGCCATTGATGGTGTGGCGCTGGGCGGCGGGCTGGAACTGGCCCTGGCCTGCAGCCATCGCGTTGCCAGCGCCACTGCCCGCCTGGGCCTGCCGGAGGTACGCCTGGGCCTGCTGCCCGGTGCCGGCGGTACCCAGCGCCTGCCACGGCTGATCGGCGTGGCGCCCGCGCTGGAGCTGATGCTCGGCGGCGAACCGATCGATGCCCGCCAAGGCCTGGCACTGGGGCTGGTAGACCGCCTGGTCGAGCCCGGCCAGGACCTGCTCGACCAAGCGTGCGCCTTTGCCCGCGAGCAGCTCGCCAACCCCGCCCCGCCAAGGGTTACACCCGCGCTCCCAGCCGAGGGCCTGTTCGCCACGCACGAGGCCCAGCTGGCTGCCCGCAAACCTGGCCAACGGGCGCCACTGCGGGTACTGGCGGCCGTGCGCGCGGCCTGCGAACTGCCGTTGGCCGAAGGCCTGGCCCGCGAGCAGGCGCTGTTCCGCGAAGCGCTGCAAGACCCCCAGGCCACTGCACTGCGTCATCTGTTTTTTGCTGAGCGCGAGGCGCTGCGCATTCCCGGTATCGACGCGGCCACCGCGCTGCGCCACATCGCCCAGGTTGCCGTGATCGGCGCCGGCACCATGGGCGCCGGCATCGCCATGAATTTCATCAACGCCGGCCTCCCCGTGCGCTTGCTGGAGCTCAAGCCCGAGGCCCTGGACCGCGGCTTGGCGCAGATCCGCAAACACTACGAAAGCGCCATCAAGCGCGGCAAGCTCACCGCCGAGCAACTCGAACAGCGCATGAGCCTGCTGCAAGGCACCCTCGACTACGCCGACCTGGCTGACGCTGACCTGGTGATCGAAGCGGTGTTCGAAGACCTGTCGATCAAACAGTCGGTGTTCCGCACCCTCGACCGGGTGTGCAAGCCCGGCGCGATCCTGGCCAGCAACACCTCGACCCTGGATGTCGACCGCATCGCCGCCTGCACCCGCCGCCCGCAGGACGTGGTCGGCCTGCACTTCTTCAGCCCAGCGCATGTCATGCGCCTGCTCGAAGTGGTGCGCGGCCGGGCCACGGCGCCAGACGTACTGGCCACCACGCTGAAAATCGCCAAGCGCATCGGCAAGCTGCCGGTGGTGTCTGGCGTGTGCTTCGGCTTCATCGGCAACCGCATGCTCGAGCCTTATGCCCGCGAGGCCCACCGCCTGGTCCTAGAAGGCGCCTCGCCGGCCCAGGTGGACAAGGTGCTGACCGACCTCGGCCTGGCCATGGGCGTCTTCGCCATGTACGACCTGGCCGGCATCGACGTCGGTTACCTGGTGCGCCAGGCGCGGCGCAGCGAGATCGCCCACGACCCGAGCTACTTCCGCCTGGCCGACGAACTCTACACGCTGGGCCGCCACGGGCAGAAGAGCGGGCGCGGCTTCTACCGCTACGAGGGCCGCGAACGCATCGAAGACCCCGAAGTGGTGCAGCTCGCGGCGCAACTGGCCGCCAAGCTGGGCATCACCCGGCGCACCATCAGCGACGCAGAAATCCACGACCGCTGCCTGTTCATGCTGATCAACGAAGGCCTGCAATTGCTCGACGAAGGCATCGCCCTGCGCAGTGGTGACATCGACCTGGTGTGGGTCAACGGCTACGGCTTCCCGGGCTGGCGTGGTGGGCCGCTGCATTACGCCCGCGACCTCGGCCTGGACACCGTGCTGGCTGGCATCGAGCAACTGCGCGATCGCCTGGGTGCCTACGGCCACCTGTGGTTGCAGCCAGCCCCCTTGCTGCGGCGCCTGGCGAGCAGCACCGGCAAGCTGCGCGCGCAACACCGTTGAGCTGCCCTCTTCTGGCCATCAAGGAACCCCCTTCATGAAAGACGCCGTTGTTCTCTCTACCGCCCGCACCCCGATCGGCAAGGCCTTTCGCGGTGCCCTCAACAACCTGCGCTCGCCCAGCCTGGCCGCCCATGCCATCCAGGCGGCCGTTGCACGGGCCGGCATCGCTGCCGACGAAATCGAAGACCTGGTGATGGGCACCGCGATGCCCTCTGGCACCGCCGGCTGGAACCTGGGGCGTATGAGCGCGCTGGCGGCCGGGCTGCCTGTGTCGGTCAGCGGCCAGACCCTCGACCGCCAGTGCGCCTCAGGGCTGATGGCGATCGCCACCGCCGCCAAGCAAATCATCGTCGATGGCATGCACGTCACCGTTGGCGCCGGCCACGAAAACATCAGCGCGGTACAAGTGCGCAACCTCGAATGGGCGCTGGGCGAGCAGGACAACGCGGTTATCCAGCAGGTGCCGCACGCCTACATGCCGATGCTGCACACCGCCGAGCACGTCGCCAGGCGCTACGGCATCAGCCGTGACGCGCAAGATGCCTATGCGCTGCAATCGCAGCTGCGCACTGCCGCCGCCCAGCAGGCTGGGTTGTTCGAGGCCGAGATCGTGCCGGTGACTGCGCAGCAAAGGGTCAAGGACAAGCACACCGGCGAGATCAGCTACCGCCAGGTAACCCTGGCGCAGGACGAGGGCAACCGCCCGCAGACCCGCCTGGACGACCTGGCGCGCTTGCAGCCGGTGCTTGACGGTGGCTGCATCACCGCCGGCAACGCCAGCCAGCTGTCCGACGGCGCCAGTGCTTGCGTGCTGATGGACGCGCGCCTGGCCGAGCAGCGCAACCTCAGGCCGCTGGGCCTGTACCGGGGCATCGCCGTGGCCGGCCTAGCGCCGGAAGAGATGGGCATCGGCCCGGTGTACGCGGTGCCGCGCCTGCTCAGGCAGCATGGGCTGAACGTCGACGATATCGGCCTGTGGGAGCTGAACGAAGCCTTCGCCTGCCAGGTGTTGTATTGCCGCGACACCTTGGGCATCGACCCTGAGCGCCTGAACGTCAACGGCGGCGCCATCGCCATTGGCCACCCCTATGGCATGAGCGGCGCGCGGATGGTCGGGCATGCGCTGCTCGAAGGTAAACGGCGCCGGGTGCGCTATGTGGTGGTGACTATGTGCGTGGGCGGTGGCATGGGGGCGGCGGGCCTGTTTGAAGTGCTGTGATCACAACCGGACCGCAAGGGCTCTCACCCCTGCCCACTCACTGAAAGATGAGGAACGCTCCATGCTAGCAACCCCTTTTTCCCTGGCAGGCAAGACTGTTTTGGTAACCGGCGCCTCCAGCGGCCTGGGTGCCCACTTCGCACGCTTGGCCCAGGACGCTGGCGCCCGTGTGGTGCTGGCGGCGCGGCGGGTCGAGCGCTTGCAGGCGCTGGTCGAGCAACTTGAAACCCAGGGCGGCGAAGCGTTGGCCGTGGCGCTCGACGTCACTCAACGCGACAGTGTCGAACAGGCCTTCGACCAGGCCGAGGCCCGCTTCGGTGTGGTCGATGTGGTCATCAACAACGCCGGCATCGGCGACCCTGGGCGCTTTCTCGAACTGAGCGAGCAGGACTGGCAGCGCATGCTCTCGACCAACCTCGATGGCGTGTTCCATGTCGCCCAATGTGCTGGCCAGCGCCTGGTCAAGGCCGGCCGCGCCGGGAGCATCGTCAACATCGCCTCGATCCTGGGCCTGCGCGTAGGGGCCGGGCTGAGCCACTACTGCACGGCCAAGGCCGGTGTGGTGCAGTTGACCAAGGCCATGGCACTGGAGCTGGCCCGCTACCGGATCCGCGTCAATGCCATCGCCCCCGGTTACTTCAAGACCGAGATGAACGAGGCCTATTTCGACAGCGAGGCCGGCCAGGGTTACATCAAGGACCACGTGCCGATGCGCCGCCTGGGCCAATTGAGCGAGCTCGACGGCCCCTTGCTGTTGCTGGCCAGTGACGCCGGTGCGTTCATGACTGGCAGCGTCCTCGCCGTGGATGGCGGGCATTTGGTCAACCCGTTGTAACAAGGAGCCTGCATGCCCACCGCCGCTTACCTGCCCCGCGTGGTCGCGCTGGTCACCCACTTGCGCTGCCCTGGAGCACCCAGCCCCATGGCCCGGCTGATCGAGCAGGTCAGCGCCGACTACCGGCAGCAGGCCCATGTCGAGGTGATTGAAACCACCCTCGGCAAGCTGCTGCCGCTGGCGCGCGAGCTGGAGAGGCGCCAGCAGGCCGACGTCATCCTGTGTTCCGGGGCCGCCGCTGACTACTTGCGCCAGCACCTGTCGACCTCGGTGCAGGCCCTGCACCTGGGCGAGCACGACCTGATCCGCGCCCTCGCCCTGGCCCACACGCGCACCCGGCGCGTCGGCGTGCTCAGCTTTAGCCAGCCCCACCCCGGGCTGGCGGCGATGCAAGCGTTGCTTAACCTCAAGGTCCACGAGCACACCTATACCCGCCTGGAACAGGCGCGGGCGCAGGTCGCGCAGCTGGTCGCGGACGGTGTCCAGGTCATCATCGGGTCACCGACGGTGTGCCAGCTGGCCGACGCGGCCGGTGCCCAGGGCGTGCTGGCCCTGGACAGCGACAGCCTGCGCCATGCGTTCGACAACCTGCGCATTCAGCCCCGGCGCAGCCGCAAGCCGCCTGCCGCGCAGCCGTTCATGACGCGCTATCGTTTCGATCAGTTGCTGGGCGATGCCCCGGCGTTCCGCGCGACCGTGCAGCTGGCGCAGCGCTACGCCGCGACCGACGCGACGGTACTGATCACCGGCGAAAGCGGCACGGGCAAGGAGTTGCTCGCACAAAGCCTGCACCACGCCAGCGCCCGCCAGCAGGGGCCGTTCGTGGCGATCAACTGCGCGGCCCTGCCGGAGTCGCTGCTCGAGAGCGAGCTGTTTGGCTTTGAAGACGGCGCGTTCACCGGCTCGCGCAAGGGGGGCAAACCCGGCCTGATCGAGCTGGCGCACGGTGGCACGTTGTTCCTCGACGAAGTCGGCGACATGCCCGCGCCGCTGCAAACCCGTTTACTGCGTGTATTGCAGGAGCGCGAGGTGCTGCGCCTGGGTGGCTGCACGCCAACACCGGTGGACATCCGCGTAATTGCCGCCACCCATTGCGACTTGCCAGCGCGCATCGCCAACGGGCAGTTTCGCGCCGACCTGTTCTACCGCCTGAACATCCTGCGCCTTGCCGTGCCGCCCCTGCGCGATCGGCTCCAAGACATCCTGCCCCTGTTCGAGGCGCTGCTCGCACGGCACGGTGCAACACCGCTCGCCACCCCGCAGTTGCAACCCCTGCTGCCCCTGCTGCTGCGCCACCGCTGGCCAGGGAACATCCGCGAGCTCGACAACATCGCCGAGCGCGCCGCCCTGTGTGCCCAGGCATTGGTGGGCGCCGATGGCATTGACCTGGCCACGCTCTTCCCGGAATTTTTCGAGCATGTGCAGGCCGCCGCACAGCCGCTACCCGCTAGCGAGAACCTGCGCAGCCTGGGCAAGGCCGCCGAGGCGGCGCACGCCCGGCGCATGCTGGACAGCTGCGACGGCAACATGGACCAGGCTGCGCGTTGCCTGGGTGTCAGCCGCAGCACCCTGTGGCGGCGTTTGCGCGCATCCTGCGGATGACTTATCGCGAGGCGCCCGATACCCTTGGCCTCTGGTGGCCTGACGGTTTCGGGCCCAATCCTTTTTGCGCAGACGAGCATGTCATGAAAACCGCCGCAGGTTTGCTGCTGTCGGCCATCGAGCTGGACCGTGCCAGTGCCATCCCCCTGTACCGCCAGCTGTACCTGCAGATTCGCAAGCAGATACTCAATGGCAGGATCCAAGGTGGCGTGCGCCTGCCCTCGACCCGCACCTTGAGCAACGAGTTGGGGTTGTCGCGGATCACCATTCTCAATGCGTTCGATCAGCTGATTGCCGAAGGCTTCCTGGCCTCGCGCACCGGCGCCGGCACCTATGTCGGCACGGAATGGGAAAGCCGCGGCAGCGAGCCCGAGCAGCCCCAGCCGCCGCCGCGCCTGTCCGACCTGAGCCAGTCGATGCTGTCGCTGCGCAGCGATCATTTTCGCGGCGTCTCGTACACCGACTGGGACCCGGCCACCCCGACCTCGTTCCTGCCCAGCCACAGCACCTACGAAGCCTTCCCCCAGGCGATATGGCGGCGGCTGATGAACCAGCACCTGCTGAAGCCCACCAAGGCGATGCTGGGCTACGGCGAGCTGCAAGGTTTGCAGGCCTTGCGCAGCGCCATTGCCGAGTATGTGTTCGATGCCCGTGGCATCGACTGCGATGCCGGGCAGGTGGTGATCGTGTCTGGCGCGCAGCAAGCGTTCAACTTGCTGGGCATGTTGCTGCTCAACCCCCAAGACAGTGTATGGATGGAAGACCCGGGGCACATCGCCGCGCGCATTGCCTTGCAGGCGCAAGGGGCGCGGGTGACCGCGTTGCGTGTCGATGAACACGGGATCGACGTGGAGCAAGGCCTGCGCGAATGCCCTGAGGCCCGGTTGGTGTTCTGCACCCCCTCGCGCCAGCACCCGTTGGGCGTCACCTTGAGTTACGCGCGGCGCCAGGCCTTGATCGACTGGGCCGCGCAACAACAAAGCTGGATCATCGAAGACGATTGCGACAGCGAGTTCCGCTACAGTGGCCGCCTGCTGCCCGCCCTGTATGCCCTGGACCAGATGGCCCGGGTGATCTATGTCGGCACCTTCAGCAAAGTGCTGTTTCCGTCACTTCGGCTGGGCTACGTTATCCTGCCGCCGGCGCTGGTCGAACCCTTCTGCACCCTGCGTGCAGTCATGGACCGCAGCCCGCCCACGCTGCTGCAGGCCACCACCGCTGATTTCATGGCGCAAGGCCATTTCATTGGCCACATCCGCCGCATGCGCGCGTTGTACAAGGCACGCCAACAGGCCTTGATCGCACAGCTCGAACAGCACATGGGCGGCTTCTTCACCCTCACTCCGGCCGATGCGGGCATGCACCTGCTCGCCTGGCTGCCCCCTGAGCTCAACGATGCCGACATCGCCCGGCAACTGGCTGAGCACGGCATCCACACCTACCCCTTGAGCGACTACAGCATCCAGCATGCGCAACCGCCTGCGCTGCTGATCGGCTTTGCCGGCACGCCGGAAAACCAGGCCGCGGCACGCGTCCAGGCACTGGCCCAGGCCTTGCGCACACTGGGGTACCTGCCCACTAACGCCTGAGGCCAGGCAAGTGGTCCTATCGATTGGCGGATAATGGATCTATCGAACGTTCCTCACTGGCGCGATAAAGGTTGCGCCGGTAGACCCCGGCGTCTGAACCAGGAACGACGCTAATGAACAATAAGATCCAGGAACGTTTCAACGCCTTGCTGAGCCACAACGTGGTGGAACAGGCGCCAGCCCCCGTGCTGACGCAGGCACTGGCCCAGCGCTTGCTCGAACGCCTCGGGCAACTGCGCCTGTTTGCCCATGCCTACCCGCTGCTGACCAACCTCACCCACGGCCGGGTCACCCCCGCCGACCTGCTCGACTTCGCCTATCGCCATGAGTTGCAAGGCCTGAGCCTGCACGTGCTCGACGGCGAGCAGAACAGCCTGAGCCAGATGACACCCGCCCAGCTTCAGGCATTTGCCGACAAGGCCAAGGCGCTGGGGCTGGACGTGCATGTGGAAATCAGCAGCACGCTGAAAAAAGACGTCGACCAGGTGATCGCCATCGCCAAGGCCCTGGGGGTGCGCAACATCCGCGTCTACTCGCGTTACGAGGGCACACTGTCGCGGGTCATGGACATCATCGAGAGCGACCTGCGCTACCTGGCGCAGCAGGCCGACGCCCACGACCTGTACTTTGACTTCGAGCAACACGAAGAGCTCAAGAGCGACGAGATCGCCCAGTTGCTCAAACGCCTCGACCACCCTCGCCTGCATGCCCTGTTCGACTTTGGCAACATGATCAATGCCTGCGAACAACCCTTGCAGGCCCTGCGCAACCTGGCGCCGCACATCCGCCAAAGCCACCTCAAGGGTGTGCGCATCGTGGCCGAACACAACGGCTTCGGCCATTACGGCGTGCTGCAAGGCAGCGCCGATGACGACCTGCCCAGTGCCCGCATGCTGTTCGAGCTACTGATGCTGGGCGACACCGCCCCGCAGGTGATCGCCTTCATCCTCGAGCAGGAAAACCACTACGTGGCCCCGGCCTTCCGCCAACAGCAAGAAGCGGCCGACCCCTTCATCGCGTATCGGGAAATGAGCGACACACCCCTGCCGGCCGGCTTCACCCTGGAACGCATGCTGGCTGACGAACACCGTTGGGCGAACAACCAAGTGGCCTACGTGCGCGGCTTGCTGAACGAGTTTCGCACCCTGGCCGAGCTGACCTTGGCCAACGCTTGAACCTGGCGACCCGACTACCTGCGGAGAACAACAATGACAGCCCAGAACAAAGCCAAATGGCTCCGATTCCTGATCCTCGTCCTTGGCGGCGGTACCGTCTACAAGCTGGCGAACCTCAAGGATGCCTTCTACGTCCCCATGCAGGAATTCATGGGCCTGAGCCACACTGAAATCGGCCTGCTACTCAGCGCCAACGCGATTATCGCCACCGCACTGTTCGTGGTCGGCGGCATGCTCGCCGACCGCTTCGAGACGCGCAGGCTCATCCCCCTGGGCCTGATCGGCACCGGCTGCCTGGGTGTGTACCTGGCCACCTTCCCGCCGTTCAGCAGCTTGCTGATCGTGTTCAGCCTGCTGGCCGTGTGTGCCGACTGCCTGTTCTGGCCATCGCTGCTCAAGGCCATCCGCAACCTGGGTAACGACCAGGAACAAGGGCGCCTGTTCGGCCTGCTCGAAGGCGGGCGCGGCGTGGTCGATACGCTGGTCGCGTTTGCCGCACTGGGGGTGTTCGTGGCCATGGGCTCGGGCGAAAGCGGCTTGAAGTCAGCGATCCTGTTCTACTCGATCATCGACCTGCTGGCCGGCACCCTCACCTGGTTCCTGCTCAAGGGCGACAGCGCGCCGTCGCTGGCCAAGCCGAAAAATGGCCTGGCCAACCTGATGGAGGCGATCAAGGTGCCGGGTATCTGGCTGGTCAGCCTGAACGTGTTCATGGTCTACATCGTCTATTGCGGCCTGACCTACTTCATCCCCTACCTCAAGGAGATGTACGGCTTGCCGGTGGCGCTGGTGGGCGCCTACGGCATCATCAACCAGTATTTCCTGAAGATTCTGGGCGGGCCTGCCGGTGGGTTCATTGCCGACAAGCAGTTCAAGAGCACCAGCCGCTACCTGAAGTGGGCCTTTCTGGCACTGTTGCCGCTGATGGCGGTGATCATGCTGATTCCGAAAAGCCCGACCTTCATCTATGCCGGCATGGCCGCCACCCTGTCCTTTGCGTTGATCGTGTTCTCCATGCGCGGCGTGTTCTGGGCGCCGATGGGCGAAGTCGGTATTCCCCAGCACATCACCGGTTCCGCCTTCGGTATCGGCTGCCTGATTGGTTACGCGCCGGGCATGTTTGCCTACGTCATCTACGGTGCGATCCTCGACCACTTCCCCGGCCAGCAGGGGTACAACTGGGTCTTCACCTTGATGAGTATCCTGGCCGTTGCAGGGTTCATGGTGTCCAGCCTGCTGTACCGGGCCGTTAGAAAGAATGCCCTGGCTGCAGACGGGATGAGTGCGGCGCAAGCGTGAAGCATGAACACCCTCGGCCAGCTTCGACGGTGGAGACTGGCCTAGGGTTCCCTAGGGGTAAGGTTTGCATGTCGGTCTGGCGCCTGACGCCAGCACGGGGTACAACTGGACCTTTTAGGAGGCCACCATGCTCCGTGTGTTTGAACGACGGCTAGACCCCTTCCCACCCGACGAGGCCCCGCCGCCACCGGTCGGCCTGCTGCGTTTTCTGTGGGCCTGCACGCGCGGCGCGCGTGGTTATGTACTGGCGCTGGCGCTGCTCAGCGCCGGTGTGTCGATCTACGAAGCCTGGCTGTTTTCCTTTCTCGGCCAGGTCGTTGACCTGCTCTCGACCTGGCAAACGGGCGGCGCTGAAGCGGCTCAGGAAAGCCGCGTGCTATGGGGCATTGGCATCGTATTGCTGACCAGCATCGGGCTGGTGGCGCTGCGCACGATGGTGCAGCACCAGGTACTGGCGATCAATTTGCCGCTGCGGCTGCGCTGGGACTTCCATCGGCTGATGCTGCGGCAAAGCCTTTCTTTCTTTTCTGACGAGTTTTCCGGCCGTGTCACCACCAAGGTGATGCAGACCGCACTGGCCGTGCGCGAAGTGCTGTTCACCCTGATCGAAATCGCCCCCGGCATTGGCGTGTACTTCATCGCCATCATCGCCCTGGCGGGCGGTTTTGCCTTGAAGCTGATGCTGCCGTTCATTGCCTGGGTCGCGCTGTTTGGGCTGGCCTTGCTGTACTTCGTGCCGCGCCTGGGCAAAGTCGGCCAGGAACAGGCCCATGCGCGCTCATCGATGACCGGGCGCATCTCGGACGCCTACACCAACATCACCACCGTTAAGCTGTTTTCGCATTCCAAACGCGAAGCGCACTTTGCGCGGGCAGCGATGGAGGACTTCAAACAGACCGGCTTTCGCCAGATGCGCCTGGTCAGCCAGTTCGAAATCGTCAATCAGGCCTTGGTGGTCGGGTTGATCATCGGCGCTGGCGGCTATGCCCTGTGGCTGTGGCACCAAGGCGAAGTCGGCACCGGTGCGGTGGCAGCGATTACCGCCATGGCCTTGCGCATCAACGGCATGTCGCACTGGATCATGTGGCAGATGACCTCACTGTTCGAGAACATCGGCACCGTGCAGGACGGCATGGCCACCTTGACCCGCGGCCCCAAGGTGCAAGATGCGCCGAATGCCGGGGTGTTGGTGACGTCGGGCGGCGCGGTGAGCTTCGACAATGTCAGCTTCAACTACAACGGTGAGCGGCAGGTGCTCGATGGCCTGAGCCTGAACATTCGCGCCGGTGAGAAAGTCGGCCTGGTGGGGCGGTCCGGTGCGGGCAAGTCGACGCTGATCAACCTGCTGCTGCGCTTTTACGACGTGGACCACGGCGCGATTCGCATCGATGGGCAAGACATTGCCCAGGTGACCCAGGACAGCCTGCGCAGCGCCATCGGCATGGTCACGCAAGACACCTCGCTGCTGCACCGCTCGATTCGCGACAACAGCGCCTACGGCCGCCCCGACGCGACCGACGCGCAAATCCGCGAGGCCGCCGCCAATGCCCAGGCCGACGGGTTCATCAACCAGCTGAGCGACCGCCAAGGCCACAGCGGCTACGACACGCTGGTGGGTGAGCGCGGCATCAAGCTGTCCGGTGGCCAACGTCAGCGCATTGCCATCGCCCGGGTAATGCTCAAGAACGCCCCGATCCTGCTGCTCGACGAGGCGACCAGCGCGCTGGACTCCGAGGTCGAAGTCGCCATCCAAGAAAGCCTCAATGAGATGATGCACGGCAAGACCGTCATCGCCATCGCCCATCGGCTGTCCACAATCGCTGCCATGGACCGGCTGATCGTGATGGATGAAGGGCGGATCATCGAACAAGGCACCCACGCCGAACTGCTGGCCCGCAACGGCACCTATGCACGGCTTTGGCAGCACCAGAGTGGCGGTTTCTTGGGTGAGGACCAAGGCGTGGCAGAGGCCATGGAGTGAGCCTGCGGGGTGGCAGCCGGTTGCGGCTGCCACCTGCCCTGCGCTGTTTGCATCGGGTCAGCATCGGTTATACTTCTTAATCATTTTTTACCCTTACCGTCGCTGACACACGAGATCGCATGAACACATCCCCTGCACTGCAACCGGGCGCCGACAGCAGCGAGGCCACTGCGCCGACCGACCTGAATGATCTGGTTGGCTACGCCTTGCGCCGCGTGCAGATGAAGGTGTTTCAGCACCTTGTCGAGTGCCTGACGCCTTACGACCTGCGGCCTGCACAGTTTTCTGCGTTGGCCATCATCGCGCAAAACCCAGGCCCTACGCAGGCCGAGCTGGCCAAAGCGTTGAACATCGAGCCGCCCCAAGTGGTGCCGCTGCTCAACAAGCTTGAAGAAGCGGGCCTGGCCCTGCGCGTGCGCAGCAAGGCAGACAAGCGCTCTTATGGCCTGTACCTGAGCAAAGCGGGTGAGAAGCTGCTGAAAACGCTGTATGGGGTAGCTGAAGAGAGTGACCGTGCCGCTACGGCCAATCTGGATGATGACGAGCGGCGGCAGTTGCTTGCCCTGCTGCGCAAGGTCTATTAGGCCCTGTAGGCCTGCGCCTTAACGCATCCCCAGTTCGGCATCATCCATCAGCGCCTTGGCCAAAGCGCTTAGATAATGTGAGGCCCAGATCAGCTGCGGGTTGTCGTCCATTACGCCGGCGATGGTCAGGTCTCGCACAACGCCCATCAGTTCTGAGGCTTGCTCACGGGCGTCTTGGCAAGGAATGCCGGGCTCGATGCAGAACAGCGGCTGGGTCTTTTTTTCGCCCTGGTAGAACTTGGTCTTGCCGACCGTGGTTGGGGCTTTGTTGGCGTCTGTGGTCATTGTTCGGTCTCCCTGAAATTTCACCGCCTGTTCGGGCCTCTTCGCGGGGCAAGCCCGCTCCCACAGGTACACCGCAGGTCTCAAGGCCCGTGTATACCTGTGGGAGCGGGCTTGCCCCGCGAAGAGGCCCGAACAGGCAACTCATTACCTGTGGCTTAATGCTGGGTCCGTGGCTGATGCGCCGGCATCTGCACCTGGATCAACGCCGATTCAAGCAGCACACGCAGTGCCTCCAGCTCATGCATCGTCGCCATCATCAAGATCGACACGGGCGATTTGGGCTGTAGGAGAATGGCCTGATTAGCCACGGACTGCGCGCACAGGGCGTAGTCCGCTGCCTGGATGAGGGTGTCTTCGAGGGAATGGTGGTTGTGGGGTGGATCGGGGACTATCTTCAACATAGCTATTTACCTCAAGGTGCGGCCACCTGCCTGCTGTCAAACAGAAGGGTGGCAGCTGTACGTGGGTTGACAGACCGGCGGAAATAGCTAAGTTCCGGCGCACGCAAGCGTGCCCGCACGTACAGCCGCCATAAGGGCTAGCCATACACTATTTACCGTCACAGCCTGTCAAAGCTGTGTCGTTGATGTGCAACGACACGCCGAGACTAGAGCGCTGCCTGAACAGCCGCAACGGAAAAAAGGCGGCAGGAGTATGTTTGGGAAATGCCCTACAAGGAAGGGGTTAAATCTGATTATCTCTCACAGTTCATCGACGAACCAAGTGGTGCCGCGGCTCAACAAACTTGAAGAAGCAGGGCTGGGCCTGCGCGTGCGCAGCCAGACAAACGCTCCTATGGTCTGCACCTGAGCAAGGCGGGGGAGAAACTGCTGAAAACGCTGTATGGGGTGGCGTAGGAAAGCGATCGTGCGGCCACGGCCAATCTGGATGAATGCGGCTTTGAACTGAATATAAAGTTACCGCGCTCCATGCTTGCAACGGGGCGCGGTAACGCGTGCCAGGACTACTCGAGCGTCACGTTAATGGCGTGAGGCTCTGACCCCACCATCTCGATATCGAACGTGACCTCGATGTCATCCTCCAGGCCTTTACCCTTTGCCTGCTCGTACGGCAGGTATACCCTTTTACCTTCATGTTTGTAGTCGATGAATCCAAAATGTTCGTCTTCATCGTATTCCACCACTTTGCCTTTCTTTCCGCTTGCTACGATCATGATTTGTATCCTCGATGTCACTGCCTGTGGTTGCTTTTTCCCGCTCCCGGACGCGGGTACGGGAAAATCTAATGCGCCGAACACGGTCCCGATACTGGCATTTTTGTCAGGTACTCCATGACCCGGCCTGGGACATGCTCACTACCAGAATGTCGGCCGGTGGGCTGCCGGTGGCAGCCTGTGTTGTCTCACGGCGGCCAGAATCGGAACGGTAACCAGCCGCTTAACTGAATAACTGCCCGAGTTCCTCACACTGGGCGCACCCGGACGTTGCGCTGACTGTCCTGAGTTAGGCTCCAGTGCCGCCAGCCGACTCGCTTCCAGGTCAATGCTGGACCCGACTGTTCCTCTCAGGTTATTGCCGTCGAGTATCGTGCCGACAAAGTCGGCTGCGTACGAAACGCCGCGCGACATGCGCACTTGTATGAGGGGCTGGAAGTGGCTACTGACCTGCAGTTGTTCGCCAATTTTCCCAAACCAACCCGACTTCGCAAAGTTGGTCATTGAGGAGGAATCATCGAATCCATCAAGATGGTTTCTGACGCTCCGCCAAATGCCACGCAGACTGCCTATTGGACGACTAAATCTATCGAGTGCTGCCCCCGTAGGACGACTAAGGCTCTCTAGCGCATGATCCGCACCCCGGCTTACCGGACCAGTACCCACCGGTGCCACACGACCCGTGCGTCCGACGCGCGCCAACGCCTTAACAACCATGGCCTTCATGCTTTTGGCGCCGTTCCACGCGACTTTAAGGCCACTGCCGAGCGCTTTGGCACCCTTCCACAAGAGTTGCAGCCCTTTAAAGCCAAGCTTGAACAGCCCGGCGAAACCCAGGGTACTCAATACCCCCGTCACGACCGAGGCGATACTCAGCGCTCTGGACAATTCAGGATAGGAGTCCTCCGTGAACACCGCAGCCACTTCGAAAGCGAACGAAAGCACGCTCATCACCATGACGAACGCCAGCAAGGGCGCCGCCAGCCCCCCGGTGACAACGGTCAGTACCGCGCCTACCACGGCCACCAACGCCGAGAACAGCAGGCCACGCCAGCGGCCACCGACTTGCGTCTTCTCAGTGTCTGCCACCGCCTTATCGTAAGTAGCCCGTTGGTGGTTCTGGTCCCAGCGGCTGAGCATGATCGCCCCACTGGGATCGTGCAGGTTGACCGGGTCCGGGCAGTGGGCATAGTCGTTGAGCCCACCCTCACCGAACGGGCTGAGCCAGTCCGGCTGGGCATAACGGCGCAGCGCTGGGTCATAACTGCGGTAGCCATTACCGGCATGATAGTGCCCAGTGAGTGGGTCGCGGCGCATCCCGTTGTAGCCGTTGACAAGCCCCTCCAGCGCCGTGCCCTCACCAAACGGCAGCAGCGGTGCCAGTTCCAGCGAGCCGTTCTTGACTTGCCCGGCAACGCCCACCTGCGGGTCGTCGATCAGCCAGCGCACTTCGTTTCCATCGTACTGGGCCAGCCCGCTGGACAGGCTGGTGGTCCTGCTGACCTTGCCGTCCTTGTCATAGTGAATCTCGCCGATCAGTTCATCGCCGTCGTAACGCAGCTCACAGGTGCTCTCGTCGCCCTTGAGGTACTGCGCCGCCAAGCGCTGGCTACCGTCGTACTCGTAGCGGGCTAACACATTGCCGTCGCTGTCGCGAACCTTGTCGAGCTGGCCGGCACCGTTATAGCTGAAGCGGTGTTGCCCGGCGGCATCGGTTAGGTAGCCGTTGGTGCTCCAAGTCAACTCGCGCTTGTCCTTGCCGCGGCTGATGCCCGTCAGGCGGGTCGGATCGCTGGTCGTGCCATAAGCCAGTTCCTCGGTGTGCGTTTTGCCATCGAAGCCTGTGGTGACGCAGCGGGTCAGGTTACTCAGCGCATCCCAGGTAAATTCCTGAGCCTTGACTACATTGCCCTGAGCGTCCTGCGGGCAATGTTCGGCCGCGAGTGCCTCGCAGTCATATCGCTGCAGACGGTCAAGCATGTCGTAGGTGAAGCGCTCGATGCGTACCTGCCTCCCGTGCTCGTAGCTCGTCTTGCTGGCCAAACGACCGTCGCCACGCCAAGTCAGGCACTGCTTGAAGCACTCGCTGCCGTTGGGCAGGAAACGCCGGGTGACTTCCTGGCCGAAGCTGTCATGCTCGCTGAGCACCTGCCACTGCCCACCGGCCTTGAGCGCCTGGGCCTGGCGCGACTGCAGACGCCCCAGTGCGTCGTAGCGATGCACCACCTCCTCGTGGTCCTGGCAGATGCGCAGAATACGGCCCTGCTCGTCGGTGAATACGCGCTGCCAGTGACCGTCGGCGCGCAGCGAGGCCAGCGGCCGACCACGCAGGCTCAGCCAGCGGTGGCCCTGACGCTTGGCACGCGGTGAGGTTTGCTTGACCCACTGCCGACCGGGCAGGGCCGTGCTCCCTTGGACCTGCTCCCAGCCGACCTTCATCGTGGCGTCGCTGACGGGGGAGGCCAAGGTCTGTGTGCCATCGTGCTCGGTAAAACTGGAAAGAGCCTGGTCTTTCGCCTTGAAGCTCTGACCCTCGGCACTTCGAAGGGTGGTGAGCAGGGTCTTGTCGGGTAACGTCACGGTATCGTCCATGATGCTGTACGCGCGGCTGCCTACCGTGCGCGAGGTCAAGGTGCTGGCGTTCTTCACCTTCTGCGTCGCCACCACCTGGCCGTTCACCTTGAGTTCCGTGGCGTGGTTGCTCAGACCATGGTAACTGTGCTCTACCGTAGAGTTATCGGGCCGGGTGATCCTGGTCACCCGGCCCAGGGCGTCGCGCTCCAGGCTGTACTGACAGGTCTCCTTACCCACGATGCGCTCATAGCCGATGACCTCGCCTGAGCTGTCGAAGCGTTTGAGCACCTGCAGATAGGCGTTGCCTGAACTATCGGTCACACGCTCCACCTGATCGAAGGTGCCGTCCTTTCGGTAGGTGTAATCGGAGGTGCGTTTTAGCACGCATTGCTCATCGATGCCTTCTTCAACCAGGCGTTGGCTCGACAGGTCCTGCGTCGCATACGGTTCAAACACGAACGGATCGAATGCCGCGCCTCCCGCGCCGTCAACCTTTTCCTTGCTTTGGGCTTGCAGCAGGCTGCGTATACCTGGCCCATCCAGGCCCCCTTGCTCCCTGACCCACGCTTGTGGTCCCACGGCGATCGGCATCGGGGTCATCGCCACCACGGCCTGCCCACCCGGCAAGTAGTCCCACTCACAACTGGCCAGCAACTTCGCCGCTATTGGCCCTTGCAGGCTGTATTGATCCAGCGGCACAAAGTGCTGGCTGCCGTCTTTGCGCCACTCATGCCGCCAGACCCGTTGCAAGCCGTCCAGGTAGCTGCGGCCGACGCCGTTGTTTGCATAGGTATGCGTTGCCTGCTTGCCGTCATCCGAATACGTGGTGTCGATCCGCTCGTCGGGTCTCTGGCCCTTGCCCTTGCGCGTCTCTTGGGTCACCCGCCCCAGCGCATCGTACTGCCAGTGCACCTCCTCCCCCTGCTTCACCTGCTCCAGAAGACGCCAGCAAAGCCGCGAGCGCAGCTCCTTGCTGAACTGTTTGCTACCGGCCTCGGTGGTGCAGGTGACGCGCACCACGATGCCTTTATTGTGCGGGTTATCCTCAAAACACTGCAGGTTCTCAAGTTTGAATTGCTTCTCGCCCAGGTGGGTAGTCCTGGTGTCCTTGACCGACCATTTATCGATAGTACTTCCTACCTTCCTGCTAACCAGCGAGATCTCAATGCTGCGCTGGCGCCACAGCAACTTGGCGGGCGAGTTAGCCAGCGTCCAAGTGGCCTGGGCGTTGAGCCAGTCGCCTACAAGCGTGCCCTTGACCCCCTCGACTTCCACCACCTCGGCAAGCTCCAGCAAGTCCCTGATGCCCCGCGTCACCTTGCGATAACCGAACAAGCGCAGGCCTTTGGGATTGCCGAAGAGGTCACACTGGTATTCAGCCATGACAGGGGCAGAGGCATGATCCGGGATGAAAGGGCACTGCAAAGTCGGCAGCCCTTCGAGCCCCGGCACACTTTTCAGCTCACCGGACAGCCCGCGCTCATCAAATACCACCGTGAACGGATTGTCCCCTGCCTCGGTGAAGTAACAGCGATACAGCGAATGCTCACCACTCTTGTGCAGGCGCTGCACGTTGCCTGCCATGTCCTCTTCCTGCGTCGCCACCTCCACCGTGCGCCCCAACGCCTCTCGCTCGGAGCGGGGGGCGCTTGCCAATAGCCGAGTGATGCACGCGGCGATTTTCGGTCGGTGGTGATCGTCGGTTTTACTGAAGAACCATTTGAGCAGTTCGCGCTGCCTTTCGACCAGCGCTGCCCCATCCTTTACCTTAATGTCTTCGCTTCCGGCACCGGCTTCGATGGCATGAAGCAATTCGGCAAACTCATCGCCCGCCCCCGTGTAGCGGTAGCACTTGGTTACCCTTTGTTTGCTGCTTTTCTTTTCGTCTTGCCGGGTAGCGAAGGCCAGCCAATGCCCCTGCTTCGAGGCGACCCCGCGCAGCAGTTCGAAACGCTCTGAGCGACCGCTGTGCTTGACGTTACCTTGCACCAGCAAGTGTTGCTCCCTTGATCCATGCGGGCCGTATTCGTACTCGACGGTAACGATCCTCTGGTCGGTCTGTAGGAAGTCCCCCTCGTAGTGATAGGTCGCCACCTGGTTCTGTTGCCCATCGCCTGGCACCAAGGTGTGTATCGCCACCCGAGGCAGGCCAGGGCGCCCGTTTTTCTGCGCTTCATTCTTCGGTTGCCACGGCTGGTACCTTACGCATTCCACCGAGCCGTCAAGTTCCCGCAGGCCACACAGCACCCGGTCCAGGGTGTAGTCGTCGTCATAATCGCAATCGACCTGCTGCAGCACGACGTCCTGGCCCTTGTTTTTCACCACACGCTTGAGCGTGCGGAGCAGGTAATCCTTGAGCTCCAGCCTGACCTCGTATTGCTCGGTATTGCTCTGCGGCCAGACCTGCATGTTCACCTTCGCAGCCTTGCCCTGTGGCGTCTCGTACTCGGCCGTGAACAGGGCCTCTTCCCCGCTTTTGACCGTCAACAGCAGGAACTGGCCTTTTTCGCGCCTCCACTCCAACGTCAACTTTTCGCCGTAGGGCGATTCGATGCTCGACGGCACCAGCAACACGAACGGCTCCAGTCGTGCGAGTTCGAGCTCGAGATCGGCAATGCGCTTTTTCAGCTCAATAATGGCTTTCTCGCCTTCCCATGCGTTGACCGCTCGGTCGTAATCGAGTTTCGCAGCGATGTAGTAGTAATGAGGCACGGCCTTCCATGCGATCCACTGCTGCCATTTATCCGGCAGCGCGGGAAAATCCGGCCTGGACTTGTCCCGGATGGCTTTCAACGTTTTCAGTAGCAGGCCATGGAGTTCCTTGTTCGGCTCTTCCTCGTCACTGCCCTCGGCTGCTGGCTTTTTCAGTTTTTCCTGACGGCCGCTGGGCAGGTCGAGGGTGAACTCACTGTAATCCTTATTACTGCGCACTACGCATGAGGCCAGCTTGATCGCCTTTTCAGCGCCCAGGTCCTTCCATTGCGCTTCGTTGAACTTGATCTGGGCGCCATCGGCCAGGGTCAGTAGCCGGTCGCGCACGTCCACGCTGGAAAACCGCCAGGCCCAGCCATCGCCAAGCCCCGCCTCATTGGCGCGCAGCGCCGAGTAATGCAAGGTCAGATCGACCGCTGGGCCCTGGCCTTGCAGCCCCTGCAAGCTGGCCACCGGGTAATGGGCGTGGAACAGCCCCGTGCGTGGGTCCACCCCGGCTTCACCGTGGCCGGTGGTGTCAAACAGTTCGGAGCGGCTGGTATTGCCGTAGTCTTCGCAGAGGTAGCTGACATCCGTCTGCACCTTGAGCGCTTTGGGTGGGGTGAAGGTGACAGGCTTGGGGTCGTGCCAGAACTGGGTGACTCCCAAGGCGCCGACATGGCCCACGGTCAGGGCTTCTTTGCCGCGCTCGGACTCGGGGCAGTCCAGGTAGAGGTCATACGCCTGGTTGGTCAGCGGGCCTTGCCAGGTGATGGTGTCGCCGGTGACCGATATTGGCCACACGGCAGTGGCTTCCTTATTGGCGACTACAATGGCGTAGGCAAGCTTGGCGGCGGCAAGTGCGGCAATTGGCCTAGCCAAGAGGTCGCCTGCGGCGGCGCAGTAGGCGGCAACAAAGGTGGGATCGGGATCGGCGGAGTCCGCTGTTACAGGAGCGTAGGTAGCACCCACGTTGGCGGCAAGGGCGCCGAAAGCGGTGGCGTAGTCAGTGTAGGCTTTAAAATCGGGGGCTCCGACAAGGGCCCCTAAGGCTTTTTCAACGGCGGAGCAAGCATAACTAACCTCGGCGAGGAATACACCTGCCACTGTGATACCGTAGAGTTCGTGCTTAACCTTCTTGTTGGTGATTTCTAAGGTGCTCTTTAAAGTGCGCAGTACATTCATATGTAGACTGGCTTTAGCGACCTTGGAAGCAGCGTTCAAGGTTTCAGTTTCGGCAAATGTGATATCGATAGGCAAACCTGCAGCAATAAATGCTTGCACGTAAGTAATGTAAGCCTCTCTGAGCTGTTTGGCCGCGGCCTGCCTCGGCACACACGCCATCACTCGATAGCCTTTGTCGCGTGCCGCCTTATCCAGGCGAAACTCCAGCTCTGAGTCCAGCGAGCTGATGGTCACCCCCGTCATACCCTCACCGGGCTCGATGGTGAACGCCACCGGGTCTGCGGCCTCCTCGTATGGCCATTCATCAGCGTTCAGCAGTTCCCGCCGATAGTCCCCGGACGCCCATTCGCTGCCATCGCCGACGTTATCCAGTGCGACCAGCAGTTCGGCGTGACACGACAGCCACAGCTGCCTGCTGTCCTTGACATACAGTTCTGGCCAATGCTGCGTTTCGATAAAGTGGGCCAACGCCTGTAACCAGGCTTGCTCGTTGCTGGGCAGCGCAGCGCAGGCCTGGGGCCTGAACAGTGCGTGGTGCAGCAAGGCTTGGTTACCGGGATGGCGCACGGTCACCAACACGGCATCTTCCAGCGCCTTGAATGCCGGCGCCAGCAGCGGGCCTTCGACGTCGTAGTCATCGTCCGGCAACCTGGCGAAGATGCGCAACGCGTCGCCGCGCTGTTCGAGCATCGCCGTGGTCGTGTTGACGCGAAGGTAAGGCGCCACCGCCGACGTGGCCAGCGCCGCGGCCCAAGCCTTCAGCCATTTGCCACTGGCGCGCTGGGAGCTGCTCGGGGTCCATTCGTGGTGGCCGAGCAGGCGCTGGGAAAACGTATCATAGACCCAGGCATGCAGCACGCCGCCGTCAGGCACCGCCTTCGTGCCATCGAACATACGGCTGGCCCACCAGTTCACCTCGGTTACTGTCACACACAACTCGGCACACTGCGGCCCCCAGAACGCGTTGTTCACCTCGCCCGGTACCACCGTGCAGCCTGCGCCCTTCACCCCGGCCCGCAGCAGGCGGCTATCACGGTTGACCTGTTCACACAGGGCCTTGGCCCAGCCGCTGTCGGCCTCGGCGGTAAACAGGTGCTGCTCGTGCAGGGCTTGAGTCTTGAGGTCGCGCACCTGCAGGCTCAGGGTCTGCCCCCGGGCCAGTGGGAAGTCATCGTGACAGGCCAGTACCTGGATCAGGTTGTTGTCAAACGGTGCGGTGCTGAACGCCCGGTAGTCGGCCTGGCACCACAGGCGCGGATCTTCGTGGCTACTGGAAAACGCATTGTTGTCGCTCCAGCCCCCGGCCGTGATGGGCTTGCCGGCTTCGCCGACATGCTTGGCAAAGTCCTTGAGCCACTGCTTGGCGCCCAGCTTGCTGGCCTGTGCGGGGTAGTCGACACGGGTCAGCTCGCCGGTGCGGCGGTGCACCAGGCAGGCGCTGACGGTTTCGCCCGCAACCAGGGCGCGGCCTGCCTTGATCGGGCACAGGCTGTACCAGCCACCTTCGGCACTGCCCACCCGCTCCAGGCCGAAGCCCTGCATGTCGGGCAGGGTGCCGTCGGGTTGGTTGGTGATCTTGTAGGGCACCGGGAAGGTCTGTTTGGCGTCGATTATCGGAAGCGCTGACTGGGCCTCGCGTAACGCCTCCATCAGGGGTGCGAGCTTGGCGACGTCCGAAAATGAGTAGACTGCGCGGACGTGCTGCATATCCACTTGAATCGGCATGTCAGACGGTGGGCTTACAAAATGGGCCACAAAAGAATGTTCCGACACAAGGTCATTGCGTAATTTTTTTAGCGCGTCATCCGTTGAAATGATGAGGTTTGCCTCGGAGGGTGGATGCGATTCAACGGCATCCAGGTAGCAAAGCAGACCATAAGTATCTGTGCAAGCGGCTGTACCAAATGAAGTTAAAAAATCTTTGACTGATGCAGGATGGAGTTCAATTAGAACTGGCAATGAAGAGGCAGACAGGAGCGCCGGTTCATCAAGGGAAACTTGAGAAGCACCCGATGAAAGCACAGCATCCAGCTTACGCTTGAAGTGCTGCTCCAGCGTTCGATATCTCGACTCATCTTGACTGTATCGACTTACCTTCTCACTGTCGACACTACTCAAGGTATTAATAACTTCGAATCCACCTTCCGAATTACCGTAACGATGGTTAACGGGAAATTTCTGCGCCGCTGACTCCAGAAGATCACCACGGTACAAAACTTCAATGTGCGTATCGTGTGCCGCAAGAAACCAGCACTTTTCGCCATTGACGCATATCGGGTCACCCCTTTTAAGGCCTGACTTGTCTATAACACTCTTATTGTAGCCATCAATAAATATCTCCAAAAACCGAGTCATGCCTAATCCCCTGTGCGTAGTCAATGCCGCATTCGATGAGTCACCCGCCATGAACCGACTGGGTTTCAGGAATATGAATACACTTACTGCTCCTGGGTGATTCGTGAGAATACTGTCCTCCTATTCCGAAAACCCGTCACCTGACAAAAATGCCAGGTGCGGCCTAGAGAAGTCACACTGGGCAGGTCATGACGGTTCTCTTGTTATCGACCGCATTGCCCGGTCGTGATGCGCTGGAAGCCCGCCTATCAGCAGTCGTGATGGCTTAAAAGTTCACCAACGCCCACGAACGCGTCATCCCCAGTTCGGCATCATCCATCAGCGCCTTGGCCAAGGCGCTTAGATAATGTGAGGCCCAGATCAGCTGCGGGTTGTCGTCCATTACGCTGGCGATGGTCAGGTCTCGCACAGCGCCCATCAGTTCTGAGGCTTGCTCACGGGCGTCTTGGCAAGGGATGCCGGGCTCGATGCAGAACAGCGGCTGGGTCTTTTATTCACCTTGGTAGAACTTGGTCTTGCCGACCGTGGTTTGGGTTTTTGTAATGTCCGTGATCATTGTTCCCTCTCTTCGAAGTTTTACAGCCGGGCCTCTTTGCAGTGCAGGCCCACTCCCCGTGCCTCCCCCTCCGCCATGCGCGGGTCTGGGTAGGAGCAGCCTTGTGCATCGTCGCCATCATCAAGATCGACACGGGCGATTTGGGCTGTAGGAGAATGGCCTGATTTGCCACGGACTGTGCGCACAGGGCGTAGTCCGCTGCCTGCTGTCAAACAGAAGGGTGGCAGCTGTACGTAGGTTGCCAGACCGGCGGATTACTGATTTCTCTCCGAAGCTTTACAGCCAGGCCTCTTCGCAGTGCAAGCCCACTCCCCCTGCCTCACCCTCCGGTCATGCGCGGTCTGGGTAGGAGCAGCCTTGTGCTGCGAAGAGGCCGGTGGCAGCACTGAAGATTCCCGCTGAGGTCACCGGCCTCTTCGCAGCACAAGGCTGCTCCTACAATGAAATGCGTTAGCCTCGAGGAGCAAATAACTGTGTGGGAGCGGGTTAACCCGCGAAGAGGCCAGACCAGGCAACGCATCAGCTGTGCTTAGTGCTGTACCGCACTGCCGCTTGATCACTCGGCATGGATGTTCAACTTTAGCTCGTCGGCGCCTGCTTCGGCTCATTCACCGGGTCGCCCTTGCAGTACACGTACGACGAGCCATTTTGAGTAGCAAGCAGACCTGCACCCTCAGGCACCTGATAGCGGTGCAGCTGCCCATCGTACAAACGATCACCATTGCCCAAGTGGTACAAGCTCAAAGGGTTAAGCGGTTCGCCTTTGAAACCCAGCCAGGTAGTGGATGCTAAGTCGCGAACGCGGAACCCATAGGGCAGGTAGCTGTAATAGACCGGGGCGGTAGATTGGCCGTGCTTAAGGCTGGCGAACACGGTGCCCGCAGCATCGCGCAGTTCGAACGTGCAGGTCGTTGATTCCCACACGTCATCAGTGGCCTCTGTGATTTGCTGCAAAAAGCACGAGGGGCTGTTATTAAGCAGCACCATCCGCCGTTTCGCTGCCTTGCCGGTAAAGTGATCGCCCAGTTGTTGAACGGCATAGATCGACCCTTCCCGGTAGTGATACACCTCCCGCTGCTCACCTAGCACCACTTCCCTGATCCGCCCCTGAATGTCATAGGCAAACTGGTAATCCGCGCCCTCCCCCCCTGACTGGCTGCTGTATGACTTGATCTGTCCATTGGCGTGATAGCCGAGCTTGCGCTTGCTGCGTTTCAAGGTGCGGCCGCGTTGATCGTTGACTTGCGGCTCGCCGTTCGATGAGATCAGTGCACCTGGGCGGTCTGGGTCATAGCCGTAAGTAGAAACACCTGGCCCCTTGCTCGACTTGTGGCTGCGCGAAACAACGTTGCCATCGGTGTCGTACGTAAATATCTGCTCGGTATAGGCTTTGTTGCTGCTGCTGACGGGCGCATTCTCGCCCGTGCAGTACCATTTATGCAGACGCTGATCGCTGTCGTACGTGTAATGGTCGCTGCGGTACTCCTTGCCATCGACCTTTAGCACAGACTGCTGCAGCCGCCCATCACTAAGCAACGTTCGTTCAAGGCTCAGCGTAGGAAAGCCGTCGCCACAGAAGGTGCGCGTAGTTTCATTGCCTGACGGGTCATAGGCGTAACTCACCGTGATCAACGCGCCGCTGCAGACATCCTTGATGGTTTCCTGAGTGAGCTGGCCTTCGTCGTTGTAGGTGCTGGTTGTCTGGCATGCCGAACTGGCTGAACTGACAACGCGGTGGTTGGTGTCGTAGGTGAACGTTGTGGTAGTACCCGTAATGTCGTCGAAGCTGAGCAACTGGCCGGCCGCCGAGTAGATGTGCAGGGAGGTGGCCGTTTGCTTCGTACCCATGAAGGTGGGCGCGCAGGCTTCACTGAATTGGCGCTTGGCAAGGTCCAGCGTGCCACTGTAGCCAGCAGCAAGGTAATCTGGCATGTCTTTAGGCTCAGCGTCTTGAAACAGCGTGGTGAGCGGCCCATCGCTGCCAAGGGTGAGTGAATGTTGGCTCGCAAACTCCAAGCGCACGTTACCTACTGCACTATTAAGAAGAACGAAGCGCGGGTTATTTTCTGCAGATTGATTGTCCATATTAAGCTATCACCTTTGGCACAAGAAGGATTTCGCCACCTTAGCTACAGTCACCACCTAAACTTTCTACGAACAGCTCCACTGCGTTCACAGCGTCAGCACACCGTCAAGCCGCTGTAGCACTCAGCACCTCGCCGCAGCGCTGATCATCTACTTGATCTTGCGAATAATAAGAAAAGGAATTATACGCCGTCGAACCTTCAGCCCTAGGCGCGATGCTTTTGACTGCCGCCCTCAACGTGCCATGTTCAAAGGCCATGTTTTTGAGCGCTGGGTACACTTCAGCCAGCGGTGGGTTAACCTTTGCGATCCTGTCGTCGAAGGGTTCGAGATTTGCCTGAAGTACCATCCTACGCAGAATAGGAACCTTACGCCCCGTCACGAGGTTGAATCGGCACTGATTAAATTGTGCAATGGGTAGCCCAATTTCCTTATCCTTCACATTATAGAAAAAAGCTTCAACGGGAAGCGCTCCGGCTGTTTCAGCCGTCCACGAGGTCACCTTGAAGTCATTAGGCACGGTGGTCTTTTCGGACGCCCGCTCAACGACCGCCAGTGCCGTCATGAACGACCCCGTTACATCAGGCCCCTTAAGGGAGAACGCGCACCGCGTGTCGTAGTCCTTATCATCAATGGGTGAATGGGCCTCAAACCAGGCCTTGGCACCTGTGACAATGTCACTCGACACCACACATGGCGCACTGCTGTCCTTCTTGTCCTCGTACGCTCCACAACCCTTGTCTGAGCGTTTGTCCGAGGCACCATCAACGGGATAGACGCAGGTTGGCTGCAACTTCAATTGACCTGGTTGTTCTTGACCTGGCGGTGACACAATATAACCATTGGTGTATTCATACGCTAACCGTTCAAAGGATATACCGATGCGCACGTAACTAAACGAGGTATCGTGCGTTGCTCCCTTCCGGGGGGGATCCCACGCGTTAAAATGCTTTCCACGCGGATCGCCCACACCTCTTATCAATAGACCGGAGCATTCGTAAGCCGGGCGATTATTCGGACAGGACTCTACATAAGCTTGATAGCGCAATGTAACTTTTCTCTCTATTTCCTTACCGTATCTATTGAGCTCAGGCCATGCCTGTACAGGCCCGATCATCGCCAGCATTATCAACCCTACACAATGTACACGCATCTATTAATCTCCATTTCTCAAGAGAGAATGCACTTCACTGTGCGCTTTGCACGCCCTTGAATGACACACCGGATAGTGATGATCGTCTACTGGTAAAAATGATAGGTTGACGCGAATCGATTATGAGCTGGGCTCCGTACAAAGGTCCGAGAAACCTGCTCGCCCTGCCTCACTCTCCAGTCATGCGGGGTCCTGGTAGGAGCAGCCTTGTGCTGCGAAGAGGCCGGTAGCAGCCCTGAAAATTCCCGGTTTGGTCACGGGCCTCTTCGCAGCACAAGGCTGCTCCTACACGGAATGCGTAAGCCTCTTACAGCTCATCCACAAACGGCAGCGGTAGTTCGGCCATTTGCAGGCACTGCAACCGGTACTCAAAACGCAACCACACGTGGTCAAAGAAGTACGCCGCCGTCTGACGTTTGCGCCGGTAGAACGGTTGCTCCACTTGCATCAACGCCAAGCGTGCCGCCCGGGCCCAGGCATGGCCGAGCAACACCATCGCTAATGCTTGTAGGAAGTCACCTGCGGCCCGGTAGGCATATTCCCTGTCATCATGCCGCACAAGCCCACGCACCCAAGCGCGTAATCCTTCACTGGCGACGTGCAACTGCTGCGCCCAACGCCTGCCTTCGTCGTCACTCGCCAAGCCCGCATCTTCCAGCACGTGGTCGAGCAGCGCTTCAAGCGCCTCGCCACGGTCGCCCAACACCTTGCGCACGAGCAGGTCGTTGGCCTGGATCTCGTTGGTGCCCTCGTAAATCATGGCCACGCGGCTGTCGCGCACGGTCTGCTCGATGCCCGATTCGGTGACGTAGCCGTAGCCGCCAAACACCTGCAACGCGTCACTGGCCAGCTGGAACCCTTGCTCGGTGAAAAAGGCTTTGACCACGGGCGTGAGCAAGCCGATCCGGGCCTCCAGGGTGTGACGGGCCGCCCCTTGCGACTGCTCGGCAAGGTCGAGCAGATGGGCACTCCAATAGCCGATGGCGCGCATGCCTTCGGTCAGCGCCCGAGACTGCCACAACACCTGACGCACGGCCGGGTGGAAGGCCACCGGGTCCGCTGCAGCAGCTTGAGCACCTTCAGGGCGCACCACCGCACGCATTTGCACACGCGCCTGCGCATAAGCCAAGGCACGCTGCCCGGCGCTTTCGGCGTGGGCCAAGCCCTGCAGCCCGACGTAGGTGCGGGCACTGTTCATCATCACGAACAACGCAGCCAGGCCGCAATGGGGCTGGCCGATGAGCCAGCCTTGAGCCTGGTCGAAGCTGAGGCTGCAAGTGGCGCTGGCGTGAATGCCCATTTTGTGTTCGATGCCGGTGCAATGAACGCCGTTGGGCTGGCCGTGCTCAGTCAACTTGGGAACCAGGAACAACGACAGACCACGGCTGCCCGCAGGCGCATCGGGCAGCCGGGCCAATACCAGGTGCACGATATTGTCGGTGAGGTCGTGCTCGCCCCCCGAAATGAACACTTTATTGCCCGTCAGCCGATAAGCCCCCGCTTCAGCCACCCGCGCCTGCGTGCGTAGCAGCCCCACATCGCTGCCGGCCTGGGGTTCGGTCAGGCACATGGTGGGCAGGCATTCACCGCTGACGATCTTGCCCAGCCAGGCCTGGCGCAGCTCGGCAGAGCCAAACGTGCGCAGGCACTCGTAGGCGCCATGGGCGATGCCGCTGTACATGGCCCAGCCATGGTTACAGGCGTAGATCACTTCGTGCAGCGCCGCGCCGAGCAGCAGCGGCAGGCCCTGGCCGCCGTGCTCCACTGCGCAGGTCAACCCTGGCCAGCCACCTTCCACGTAACGCTGGTAGGCCTGGCGGAAACCTTTCGGGGTGGTCACTTTGCCGGCGTGGAAGCTACAGCCTTCGCGGTCGCCACTCATGTTCAACGGCAGCAACTGGTGTTCTGCAAAGCGCGCGCCCTCCTCCAGCAGTTGGAGAGCCAGCGCGCTGTCAACGCCGGTAAACCGCTCGGATTCAGCCCAGGCCGCTGGTGCTTGCAGCCAGTGATCGATCACGAAACGGATGTCTTGCAGCGGAGCGCGATAGGTAGACACGTGAACCTCCTTTTCAGGTCTTGGCCAGTGGGTTTTCCAACAGCAAGGCCATGCCCTGGCCACCGCCGACGCAGGCCGATACCACGCCATAGCGCTGGCCACTGGCGCGCAATTGCCGCGCAACGCTGATCACCAGGCGCAGGCCAGTTGCGGCCAGCGGGTGGCCAAGGGCGATAGCGCCGCCACAGGCATTCAGCCGTTCCGGCGCGATGCCCAGCGATTGCTGCACCGCTACAATCTGCGCGCCCTGGGCTTCGTTGATTTCAAAGCAGGCGATGGCGTCCAGCGCCAGGCCTGCACGCTCCAGCAGCAAGCGGATGGCCGGCACCGGGCCCAGCCCCATCAGCTCAGGCGCCACGCCCACCACACTGCTGGCCCGCAACCAGGCCATCGGCGTGCGCCCAGCCAGCTGGTCTGCCGAACACATCAGCACCGCCGCTGCGCCATCCACCACCGCACAGCTATTGCCCGCGGTTTGCACCCCCTGCGGGTAAATCGGGGGGAGTTGCTGCAAACGCTCGAACGCGGTCGCGCGCGGGTGGCTGTCTTCGGAGACGGCTTCAACGCCACGCGGCAGGCGAATGCCGCGTGGCTGCAAGCCGGGCGCTTCGAACACTTCATTGCCAACACTGACGCACTCGTCGGCAAACCACCCTCGCGCCCGCGCAGCCATGGCCCGCGCGAAGCTCTGGGCCGCCCAGGCGTCTACGGCAGCCCGGGGAATGTGACAGTGCCGGGCGATGTTCTCGGCGGTCTGGATCATGCTGATGCCAACAGCGGGGTCGAACAGGGCTTCCCAGAGAAAGTCCTTGAAGCCGACTTCGCCGCCCAAGCGAAAACCGCCACGGTGGGTGTAGGCCACGATCGGATTACGTGACATCGACTCGGCCGCCACACATAACACCGCGCCCGCCTCCCCCGCCTGGATTTGCTCACCCGCCTGGCGCAACAGTTCGAAACCGGTCGCGCAGATGCGTTGCACCATCAGCGCCGGCACCGCCTGGTCGACGCCACAGTACAACCCGATATGCCGGGGCAGCATGTAGGCGTCGAAGTCAGCCTGGGCCATGGAGCCGGCCAGTACGCTGTCGACGTCGCGCCCCTCCAGCCCAGCGCGCTGCAACACTGCGCGGCCGGCCTTGATGCCCAGGTCGGTCGGCGAGACCAACCCGAATGCGCCATTGAGATCGACCCACGGCGTGCGGATACCATCGAGCAACGCGGTCGCCGCAAACGCGCGGAATTGCCCCCGGGCCGTCATGGCGCGTCTACACGTAACGGCCCCTGCCCGGCGTACAAGCTGTCGATCAGGCCCTGGCGCAGTTGCAGGACCGCACGCTGGTTGATCGAGCCTTTGTCGGTGATCTCGCCGCGGTCGATGGACGGCGCTTCGTCGGCCAGGCCCGCGAACTGGATAAAGCTGGCGTTGCCCGTGGCGCCTCGGTTGAGGCTGGCCAACAGGCTCGACAGCCAGTCCCGCACGGCAGGCGATGCCAGCACCTGGGCATCACTGGCCTGGTCGCCAAGCCCGGCCAACTGCCGGCACTCTGGCAACCGCGGGAAGATCAGCAAGCCCAGGCATTCGCGGTCAGGGCCCAGTACCACGACGTCCAGCACATAAGGGGCACCCTGCAGGATCACCTGGGTGCGCATGGGCCCGACGCTGACGAACACCCCGGAGGACAACTTGAAGTCCTCGGCAATACGCCCGTCGAACATCAGCCCAAGCTGCGGGTTGTCGGGGTCGCACAGGCGCACGGCATCACCGCTGCGGTAGAACCCTTCGTCGTCGAACGCCGCTTCGGTTTGCTGGGATGAGCGCCAGTACCCCGGCATCACATGCGGCCCGCGAAACCTCGCTTCGAGTTTGCCGTCCACCGGCACCAGCTTGACCTCGCAGCCCGGGGCCGGCAGGCCAATGTAGCCGGCGACCGACAGCGGCCCCGTGGTGAACGTGCACGACGGCGAGGTCTCGGTCATGCCCAACCCCGCCATCATGCGGATGCGTTCGCCACAATGGGCCACGGCCACCGCGTCAAGCCGGTCCCAGATGGCCTGTGACAACCCGGCGCCGGCAAAAAAGAACAGCTTCATGCGCTGGAAAAAGCGTTCGCACAGGCTGCTGTCCTGCTCCAGCGCCTTGACCAGTTCTTCCCAGCCCTTGGGCACGGTCAGGTACGCCGTGGGGGAAATGTCCTTGAGGTTGTGCAGCGTCTGGGCAAAGCCTTGCGGCGTCGGCTTGCCATCGTCGATATACAGCGTGCCGCCGTTGTACAGCACGATGCCGACATTGTGGCTGCCGCCAAAGGTGTGGTTCCACGGCAGCCAGTCGACCAGCACCGGTGGCACTTCGGCGAATTCCGGAAAGGTCTGCAACAGCATCTGCTGGTTGGCGCAGAGCATGCCCTGGGTGGTGACCACAGCCTTGGGCAGCTTGGTGGAGCCGGACGTGAACAGGAACTTGGCAAGGCTTTGTGGGCGCAACGCGGCAAACGCTTGGTCGGCGCAAGGGTGTGCGGCGGTGGCCAGCACCTCGGCGAACGGCGTGCTCGCCCGGCCTGGCAGTTCGCCCTCGCCCAGCACCAGTGTCACCGAGGGCTCGAACACCGCATCGATGGCTCTGCCATAGGCTGCGTCGGCCGCGAACACCAGGCCCGGTTGCAGGGTCTGGACGATATGACGCAGCTTGCCAAAATCCTGGGACAGCAATGAATAGGCCGGCGATACCGGGCAATACGGGATGCCGGCATACAGTGCGGCCGAGGCCAGTTGCACATGCTCGAGGTCGTTGCCAGAGAGGATCACCAGCGGGCGTTCGGCGCTCAGGCCTTGATCCAGCAACCAGGTGGCGATGCATCGAACACGCTGCAACATAGCGGCGTAAGTAATGTGCTGCCACTCGCCATCGGCACCACGGCGGGCAACGAACGTTTGCTCGCCGCGCTGTTCGGCCCAATGCAGCAAGCGCTCCATCAGCCGTGCCGGGTAAGCAGCAAGTGGTTCCACAGGGTCCAGGTAGAGGATGTCGCCTTGCTGGCGCACCTGTACCTGAGGCTGCCCGATCTTGACGGCGCGCAAGGGCGCACGCTGGGCAACGGAGAGGGTTTCGCAAACCATGAAGGCTACCTCTGCCTTAGTGCGCCCGAGGGCCGAGAGGCCCCCAGGTGCATTCGCTATTGTTGTTGTGAGTGCGTGGGTTAGATCGGGTAGTGCCGGGCGCCTTGCTGCACGGTAACCCAGCGCAGCTGGGTAAAGGCGTCGATCGCCGCCGTGCTGCCGAAGCTGCCGTAACCACTGGCCTTGACCCCGCCAAAAGGCATCTGCGCCTCGTCATGCACGGTCGGGCCATTGATATGGCAGATGCCCGACTCCAGGCGCTGGGCAAGGGCCAGGGCGCGCTGGGTGTCACGGCTGAAAATCGCCGCGCTCAGGCCAAACTCGGAGTCGTTGGCCAGGGCCAGCAGTGCTTCGTCACCGCTGGCGCGCAGCACCACCGCGACGGGGCCGAACGACTCTTCGCGGTACAGCTTCATGTCGGCGTTGACCTGGTCGAGCAGCACCGGCTGCATAACGCTGCCCGTGCGCTCACCGCCCGCCACCAGGGTCGCGCCCTTGCTGACGGCGTCATCAACCAGCGCCTGTATGCGCTCACCGGCCCCGGCATCGATCAATGAACCCAGCGGCGCATCGGTTTGTGCAGGGTCCGCTGCGCGCAAGCTGCGGACTTTTTCACCGAGCTTGGCGACGAATGCATCGGCCACGGCCTGGTCGACGATCAGCCGCTCGGTGGACATGCAGATCTGGCCCTGGTTGAAGTAGGCGCCAAACGCTGCGGCATCCACCGCGGCATCCAGGTCGGCATCGGCCAGCACCAGGAACGGTGCCTTGCCGCCCAGTTCGAGCACCGCGGGCTTCAAGTGACGCGCCGCCAATTGCCCAACGATGCGCCCTACATGGGTAGACCCGGTGAAATTCACCCGGCGCACCGCTGGGTGCGCGATCAGCCGCTCGACCACCGCCGGCGCATCGTGCGGGGCGTTGCTGATCACGTTGACCACGCCATCCCCCAAACCGGCCGCCTGCAACACCTGGCCGATCAGGCCATGTACCGCCGGGCTGGCTTCGGAGGCCTTGAGTACCACGGTGTTACCGCACGCCAAGGGCATGGCGATGGCGCGTGTGGCCAGAATCACCGGTGCATTCCACGGTGCGATGCCCAGCACCACGCCGCAAGGTTGACGCAGGGCCATGGCAAAGCTGCCGGGCACGTCGGAGGGGATGACGCTGCCCTGGATCTGGGTGGTCATCGACGCTGCTTCGCGCAGGATGTTGGCCGCCAGCATCACGTTGAAACCGTACCAGTTGGCCTTGGCCCCCGTTTCCCCGGCCATGGCCAGGAATTCGTCACGCCGGGCGTCCAGGGCATCGGCCGCCTTCAGCAAGCGCGCGCGGCGCTCGCCTGGCCCCAGCGCAGCCCACGCGGGGAACGCCGCCTGGGCTGCTTCGACCGCCGCATCGGCGTCGGCCAGGGTGGCCGCAGCCACCACCGACACCACCTCGCCGCTGACCGGATGGCGACGCTCGAACGTGCCGCCGTCGCTGGCCGCACGGGCCTTACCGCCAATTAACAATGGCACCTCGAACATCGGGCATTCCTCTTTTCTGATTATTCGGGAATGAACGCCAAGATCACTCAGCGCTTGTAGGCTTGCAGGCCAGGCTTGATGCTCTTGTCGTCAAGGAACTGCTTCAAGCCCTGCGCACGCCCGTGCTCGGGGTCACGCAGTTGCGCCTGGTCGAGCTTGGCGTACAGGTAGTCTTCGTTCTGCTCCCAGGTCAACTCGCGGCAGCGCTTGAAGCCGTTTTTGGCGGCGCGCAGCACCACCGGGTTTTTGTCCAGCAGGTCCTGGGCCAGCAGTACCACTTCATCACGCAGTTGCGCCAACGGCACACTTTTGTTGACCAGGCCCATCTGCGCGGCTTTCTGCCCGTCGAAGGTCTTGCCAGTCATGATGTAGTACAGCGATTCTCGGTGGCCCACGGTGTCGGCCATGGCTTTGCTGACCAGGTTGCCCGGTGGGATGCCCCAGTTGATTTCAGACAGGCCGAAGGTGGCCTCATCGGCGCAGATGGCCAAGTCGCAGGCGACCAGCGGGCTGAAACCGCCGCCGAAGCACCAGCCGTTGACCATGGCGATGGTTGGCTTGCTGTAGAAGCGCAGCAGCTTCCACTGCCATTCGGAGGCATCGCGGCGGATGCGCTCTTGAAGAATCTCCGGGCCGGCGTCCACCTCGCGGAAGTACTCCTTGAGGTCCATGCCCGCGGTCCAGGCGCTGCCTTCGCCGGTCAATACCAGCACACGGGCGTCGGCGTCCTGCTCGACGGTTTCCAGCACATCGCGCATTTCACGGTTGAGCGTAGGGCTCATGGCATTGCGCTTTTCAGGACGGTTGAAGCTGACCCAGGCGATGCCTTGCTCGACGGTGACTTTCACGGTCTGCCAGCGGTTGTCGTATTGGCCCATCACACACCTCTTGTACTGATTGTTCGTTGTGGTTGGCCGAACATTAGCCCGGCCATTTAGTTAAGTCAATTAATCATTAACAAAATTATCTATTTAACTTCGAAGGCGTCGTAGACGACGGCATTGCCCAGGCGCATGGCACTGCCGACGCCCACCGTGCGGTTGAGCCAGGCGTACTGAGGGGCCGAGGTTTCAAAGTGCATCGTGATGCGAAACTGGTACAGGCTGGGGTCGACATCCTCGCCGGCGGCGACTTTTTTCATCACCTCGGGCGGGCCGAAGCGGTAGCCTTCGGTACGCAGGTAGATCAACGCGCCGTCGTCGGTCTGCAGCAGGTAACGGGTGTCGATGATGGCGACGCCCTCGGGGGTAACCACCTGCCAGTCCGCGCCATTGTTGAGGATGGTGCCCTTGAGCCGGGGGCCCTCGAAATGCCCGCCCGTGATGGGGATAATTCGCCGTTTGCCCTGCCCGCTGGTGGCGCCCAATTCCCAGACCGGTGCCACCAGGTCAACGCTGAAGCGCGCCAGCGGCTCGAGCTTGAGCGGCGGCGGTTCATAGCTCGCGGCCTGGGCCAGTGCGGCGCAGCTGCTCAAGCACAGGGCGATAAGCCCTTTACGCAGGCTCATGGCGCCACCCCTTGCGAAGCCGCAGCCTCGGTGTGCGGTGCACGCCGCCCCAGCAGCGCCATCGCCGCCACAGCCCCTACCACCAGGCCCGGCGAGGCCGCCAGCAACAAGCCCCCTACCCCGGCGCCAGCGGCAAGGATCTGCCCTGCCGCCAAGGGCCCGGCCATCGACCCCAGCCGGCCCACGGCCACCGACGCGCCCACCCCCGTGGCACGCACGTGTGTCGGGTACAGCGTGGGGGCCAGTGCATACAGCACCAACTGGCCGCCGATGGCGCAATAGCCGGCGGTAAAACCGGCCAACAGGATCAAACCGAAGGTGGTGGACAGGCCCAGCCCCGCCAGGGAGGCGAGCATGCCGGCGTAGGCGATCAACACCGCACGCCCAGCGTGCCCACGGTCCATCATGCGCCCGGTCAGGAATGACCCCGCCGCGCCGCCCAGGTTGAACAGGATTTGCACCGCGCCGGCCTGCGGCCGCGAATAGCCCTGGCCGATCAGCAGCGAGGGCAGCCAGTTCAGTAGCATGTACAGCACGGTCAGGGTGAAGAAGCATGCCAGCCACAGCAGCAGTGTGCGGCTCGCCCGACCAGGGCCGAACAGTTGAGCTGCCAGCCCGTTCTGCGTGCCGCTGGCGGCGGCCTGGGCGCGAAACGCCTGGGACTCCGGCAGCCAGACCATCAGCACGAAGGCAATCGCAATGGGCGCAAAACCGCCCACGTAGAACACCGTGCGCCAGCCCTCGCCCAGGCCCGCCATGCCAATCACCGAAGCGATGGCGCCACCCAGCGGCACGCCACAGTAAGTCAGGCTGACCGCCGTGCTGCGCAGGCGCTCATGGGCGGCCTCACTGGCCATGGCGATAAGGATCGGCAGCGCCGCGCCCAGCCCCAGCCCGGTCATCAGCCGCGCCACCAGCAGCGATGGGTAGTCCCAGGCATGCGCGGTGGCCAACGAGAACCCCCCGAACAGCAACACGGCCAGGATCAGGATGCGTTTACGCCCCATGCGGTCCGCCAGCCAGCCGCCGACGAAGGCGCCTGGCAACAGGCCGAGCAAGCCGGCACTGAACACCCAACCCAGCATGGCGGGGGTCAAGGCGAATTCCTTGGCCATGTGAGGCGCGGCAATGCCGGTGGCTTGCAGGTCGAGCCCTTCGAGCAGCGCGACGAGAAAACACAGGCCGATCGTCAGTACCGGCCGGTGCGATTGTGCGATTGAACCACTCATGTGCAGCCCTCTTGTTGTTATGCGAATAGGAGTCAGAGCCTGAAGGTCGCACGTACCGACACCAGCGAGGCGTCGTCGCCCCCGGCATCGCGGATGGCGGCGCCTATGTCGTAATACTTCAGATCCAGGTCGAGCGTCAGGTTAGGCGTCGCCAACCAGCGGGTGTTGACGCGGTAGATGGTGCCCACGTGTCGGCCGGTGTCGCGGGTGTTGGCGAGGATGCTCATGCCAGGCATGTATACGCCGTCGTGGGTGTTCTGTTTCCACACCTCGAAGATACCGGGTTCGAAACGCAGGGTGCGCCAGGGTGAAAAACCAAAGGTGGGGCCAATGACGATGATGTTGCTCAAGGTGGTCAGGCTGGCCTCGCCGTACACGCCGTTGCGCGGGTACAACGGGTCGAAGGTACCGACTTTGCCATCGCCCAGGTCGCCGTCACCGCTGGCCGCATCCAGGCGCATGGCCAGGCGTGGGGCCCAGGGGTGGTTGAAGGTGTAGCCGGTGTCGCTAGACACCGCCCAGGCACGAATGGAGGCGTTGCCCAAATGCCCATTTTGGCCGGCCAAGTCCCAACTCCAGTCCAGGGCCTGGAAGCGGCCGAACAGGCGGGTGCCGAACGTGTAGCGTTGTTCATCACCGGTTTCACCCGCCAGGGCGCGGTCGTCGGTTTCCAGGCCGAAGGCGAACAGGTCAATGTTCCAGGCTTGGGTCAACGGCAGGGTGCCGTACAGGCCATAGAACTTGACCCCGTTGTTACTGCCGTCATCCCAGCTGTCCTCGCCGGTCTTCACCGGCCGTACCGCAAAGGCATCGAGCTTGCGCCCGTCCTTGAGGTTGAGGCTGGCGCGCAGGCCGTCGAAGGTCTGGCGGATGTTGGGGGAGTCGCGGTAGGTGACGAACACCTGGTTGCCGAACGCCATCTCCTGGCGGCCGACACGGGCCGTGTAACGCCCGCCGTCAATGTCATGGTTCAGGTCGATAAAGGCCTGGCGCACTTCGTTGCGGCTTTCGTCGTTCGGTGAGTACAGGTCCTTGCCGAACGCGCGGGTGTTCTCGACTTGCACAAAGGCACGCAGCGCATCGTCGAACAGGTGCAGGTCGGCGTGGGCTTGCAGGCGCTGCATCAGGTAGGAATCGTCTTTGATCCCGCGCAGGCCGAAGAAGGGTTTGTCCAGTGAATCGGCGCGGTAGCGCGCTTCCGCGCCCAGTTGCAGCCATGCGCTATCGGACAGGCGATGGTAACGCAGGCCATCGAAAGGATCGCGGGCTTTACCTGGGTCATCCAGAAAACGGTAATCCTCGACCCAGCGCGGCGCACCAGGCCGCCCTGGGCGGCTGTCTTCCAGGGGGCTCGCCGCTTGTGAAAGCTGGGCGATTGATAACAGCGCCAGGGACAGACATGCCCCCGTCAGCGGCTTCGTCATCAGAATATCCTTTCTTGTTGTTGTGGAAATGGATAACTCTGTTAACGATTATTTTGTTTAACGATGATGCCGTCAATAGCCGTCAGCGCTAATCGCATACAACGGGGCGCGATCACTGTTCGCTGATCGAACAGTTTTTAAACCCGCTATTTAGGCGGATTGCCTGGATGAACCCGGACAGAAGCGTTTCAGCCAGGGTCGTCGCCGGTCTTCATTCCTTGACAAGATAATTAAATAAAAAAATCATGTAGTGCATCCACCCCACAATAATAAAGAGAAACCCATGATCCCCTCCAAGCCCTTGCTCGCTTTCAGCTTGCTGCTGCTCGGCGCCAGCCAAGCGTTCGCCGCGCCAACCGTTAAACAACCCAACATTTTGCTCGTGGTCGCGGATGACCTGGGGTTCTCCGACCTGTCTGCGCTGGGCAGCGAGATCGCGACCCCGCACCTGGACAAGCTGCTGGCCGACGGACGCCTGATGCTCGACTTCCATGCCTCACCCAGCTGCTCGCCCACCCGCGCCATGCTGATGTCCGGCAACGACCCGCACCTGTCCGGGGTCGGCATGATGGCCGAGTCGCGTGGGCGCCTGCCGGCGGGCAGCGAGGTGCAACCGGGGTATGAAGGGGTGCTGGGCACCAATGTGGCCACGCTCGCCGAGTTGTTGCGCGATGCCGGTTATCGCACCTACATCGCCGGCAAGTGGCACCTGGGCATGACGCCCGCGCAGCAGCCGCAAAACCGCGGCTTCGACCAGGCGTACGTGTTGCTGGAAGGCGGCGCGGCGCACTTCAAGCAAACCAACATGGGCCTGCTGCCCAACTACAGCTGGAGCTTCCGCCACAACGGCGAGCCGGTGGAACTGCCCAGCGACTTCTACTCGACCCGCTGGTTCACTGACCGCCTGATCGACGTCATCGACCAGGGCAAGGCAAGCCAAAAGCCCTTCTTCGCCTTCGCCGCCTACACCGCACCGCACTGGCCGCTGCAAGCGCCCGACGCGTACCTGGCGCAGTACCGTGGCCGCTATGACCAAGGCTACGAACAGATCGCGCGCGAGCGGCTGCAGCGCCAGCGCAAGGCCGGGCTGGTGCCTGCGGACTTCCCGATGGAGCCACAACTCGAAGGTGTACCCAGCTGGGCATCGCTGACCCCGGAGCAACGGCAACAATCAGCACGCACCATGGAGGTGTATGCCGCGATGGTGGCGGCACTGGACGCCGAGGTGGGCCGCCTGGTGGACCACCTGCGTGAAACCGGCGAGCTGGACAACACCCTGGTGTTGTTCATGTCTGACAATGGCCCGGAAAACGCCAACCGCGTCGACCCGGAATGGATCAAACGCAATTTCGATAACCGCCTGGACAACTACGGCCGGCCTGATTCGTTCCTGATGATCGGCTCGGCATGGGCCCAGGTCAGCGCCCTGCCCAGCCGCCGCTACAAAATGACCACCTACCAGGGTGGCATCCGCGTACCGGCCTTCGTCCACTACCCGGCCACGATAAAACCCGGGCGCAGCGAAGAACTGGCCAGCGTGCGCGACATCATGCCGACCTTGCTGCAACTGGCCGGTGCTTCACTGCCTGGCATCAAGTACCGCGACCGCGACATCGTGCCACCGCAAGGCACCTCGGCCCTGGCTTACCTTGAAGGCCGGGACACGCAGATCCACCCCCGCGACGAGGCCATGGGCTGGGAAATCAACGGGAACGCCTCTTTGCGCAAGGGCAACCTCAAACTGCTGTTCGACACCACCGACGCAGCCCCGGCGTGGCGCTTGTTCGATTTGAGCAAGGACCCAGGCGAGCACCATGACCTGGGCGCACAACAGCCCCAGCAAGTGGCCGAACTGCTGCGCGACTGGAGAAGCTACGCCCAGCGCAACAACATCGTTATCACGACCGAGGGCCGGCCTGTTTCCCCCGCGCTGGTCAGCAAGCCATGACAACCCGGCTGCTCGGGGGCGCGGCACTCGTCCTCGGCGTGCTTGCCGCCGCCTATGCGGCTTGGCCCGCAGCCCCTGCACCGGCGCTGCTGTGCAGCGGTTACAGCGGTGTGCCCGCGCCCCGCGAGGGGCCGTGGCGCGACGGCATGGTGCGGCTGCCCGGCGGCACCTTCAGCTTCGGCTCAAGCCGCTTCTACAGTGAAGAAGGCCCGCCGCACCCGGCCAAGGTTTCGGCCTTCTGGATCGACGTGCACCCGGTCACAAATGCCCAGTTCGCCCGCTTCGTGCAGGCCACCGGTTACGTGACCCAGGCTGAACAGGGTATCGACGCGCAATCGGCCCCCGACCTGCCCAGCACGCTGCGGGTGCCGGGGGCGATGGTGTTCAAACAGGGTGCCGAGGTATTACGGCCGGGCTGGCAGTTCGTTGCCGGGGCGAGCTGGCGCCACCCGCTGGGGCCCGATAGCCACTGGCGTGAGCGGGCAAACCACCCGGTCGTGCAAGTGACCCTGCGCGATGCCCAGGCTTACGCCCAATGGGCCGGCCGCACACTGCCCACCGAGGCCCAGCTGGAATACGCCATGCGCGGTGGCCTGCAGGATGCGGATTTCAGTTGGGGCGCTACCGAGCAGCCCACAGGCAAACCCATGGCCAATACCTGGCAGGGCCAGTTCCCGTATCACAATCAAGCGCTCGATGGGTTCACCGGCACGTCCCCGGTGGGCTGCTTCGTGGCCAATGGCTTTGGCGTGTTCGACGCGGGGGGCAATGTCTGGGAATTGACCCGCAGCGGCTACCGCCCTGGGCATGATCAGGCCCGCGATGCCGCACTCGACCCACAAGGCCCGGCGCTGGACGACAGCTACGACCCTGCCCAACCCGGCACACCAGTGGCGGTGATCAAAGGCGGGTCACACCTGTGCTCGGCGGATGCGTGCATGCGTTATCGGCCTTCGGCACGGCAACCGCAGACACTGTACCTGGCCACGTCTCATGTCGGGTTTCGGACGGTGAGGCAAGCAGAGGGCGAATGAAGCTGCCTATAGCGCTGCCGCCTGCGCCAGCCGCTGGGTGGCAAGGCGGATTTCATCCACATCCAACGAGGCAAACCCAAGCCGCAAGGCATTCTCGCGGTGGCCAAACGGTGAAAACTGGCCGCCGCCACGCACCACCAGGTCCAGCTCCAGCGCCTTGGCCGCCAACTGGTCGACGTCGAGGGTGTCGGCAAACTTCACCCAAAGCGCCAACCCGCCTTCCGGCTCCTGCACCGCTATCTGCTCGCCAAAGGCATCGCGCAGGCCACTCAACAGGGTTTCCCGTCGCCGCCGATACTCCGTGGACACCCGGCGCAGGTGCTTTTTCAATTCGCCGTCATTGATCAGGTCGGCCAACATCCGCTGCATCACCGCATCGCCCTGCCCCAGGGTCAGCACCGCTGTGCGCTCAAGCACCTCGATCACATTCGGTGGCGCCACGATAAAGCTGCAACGGAAGGTACTGCCCAACGACTTGGACAACGAGCCGATGTAGATCACATGGCGTTGCGAACGGTCGCTGGCCAGCGGCAGATAAGGGCGCCCGGCAAAATGGTACTCATGGTCGTAGTCTTCTTCGATCACGCAAAAATCATGCAGCCGCGCCAACTCCAGCAGTTGCTGCCGGCGTGCCGCATGCAGGCTGACCGTGGTAGGGAACTGGTGATGAGGGGTGAGGTACATCATGCGCACGTCGTGCAGCCGGCACAGCGCGTCGATCTGATCGACCCGGCAGCCTTCCTCGTCCAGGTCGACGGTGACCAGCCGCGCGCCCAGCTGGCGGAAAATCTCCCACGCCGGCGGGTAGCTCAGGCGCTCGACCAGCACCACGTCACCCGGCTTGAGCAAAGCGCTGGCCGTGAGGTACAGCGACATCTGCACACCTTGGGTCAGGCAAATATTCTCGGCCCCCACATTAAGGCTGCGGTTGTGGCGCAGCATGTCGGCCAATGCACTGCGCAGGTACTGGCTGCTGCTTTCGCAGCCATGGCGCACGGTGTTGGTGGTGAAACTGTTGCGCAAGGCCTTGCGGTAATACCGATGCAGCACGGCCTGGGGCAACAGGCGGTGGTCACAGGCGCCGTTATCGAAAAACAGCGCGCCAGGCCGATGTTGCAGCGCCGTCACCTGCTCGCTGTTGGTGAAGTAGGGAACGGCAGGCGCCTCGTGCAGCGCCAGGGCAAATGACGGCGGCGTGCTGTGGGCGGCCAGCGTGCCGGCAGCGAGCCGGGTGCTGACAAAGGTGCCCCGGCGTTGCACGCTCTCCAGCCAACCTTTGGTAACCGCCTCTTCGTAAGCGAGGACCACCGTCTTGCGGTTGACATCAAGCAGTTGCGCCATTTCCCTTGAGCCGGGCAACAGCGTGCCGGGGCGCAGGCGGCCCTCGACGATCGCGGTCACCAAGCCCTCGACGATCTTTCTGTACGAAGCCTGCGGCTGAGCCCCGTCGAGCTTGAGCAACGGCCGCCATTTGCGAAGCTGGACCATGTGAATTATCCAGAACTGGAGGTTCTTATGGTCCTAGTCTAATGCAACAATCAGGCCTTTCTCGCCCCTAATTCAGCCCTGAGGTGTGTGTATGCAGCAACGCCATGTCATTGAACTGTCGCCCTCGGGCAAACGCTTCGAAGCCGCAGAAGGCTTGCTGCTCGACGCCATGCTCGCCAGCGGCCTGGCGGTGCCCTTCTCGTGCCGCCGCGGGGCATGCGGGTCGTGCAAGGTCAAGGTGGTGTCGGGCCAGTACCGGGACAAGCAGCGCAGCGCAGACATGCCCGCGCCCTGCTACCCGCTGGCCGCCAACGAGATGCTGCTGTGCCAGAGCCATGCCTGCAGTGACATGCGCCTGGAAATCCCCGGCTGGTCGCTGGACACGCCAACGCTGGCCATCACTGCCCATGTGCTGAGCCTGCGCGCGCTGAGCGTCGACATCAGCGAACTGGTGCTGCAGCCCACCCAGCCTCTCGAAGTGCGCGCCGGCCAATACGTCAGGTTCTGCCTCGACAATGGCGACAGCCGCTGTTTCTCCATCGCCAACCTGCCAGCGCAGGACCAGGGGCGCTTGGTGTTTCATATGCGCAAGGTCAGCGGCGGGCTGTTTACCGAACGCGTGCTGCCCACGCTGCAGGTGGGCGATGCGTTGCGGTTGGAAGGGCCGGTGGGCGCCTGCACCTGGCAGCACGAAGAACAACGCCCGGTCGTGCTGTTCGCCACCGGCACGGGCTATGCCGGCATCAAGCCGTTGTTACTGACGGCCCTTGCTGGCCATGCTCCAGTCACGTTGTATTGGGGCGGCTCATCGCTGGCCGACTTCTATGACGGCGACTTCCTCGACCAGGCAAGCCTTGCCCACCCACACTTTCGCTGGCACCGCGTGCTATCGGCCCAAGCCCGCGTACAACAGGTCGCGCTGACACATGCCCACCGGTGGGCCGATACCCAGGTCTATGCCTGCGGCAACAGCGCGATGATCACCAAGGCCCGCGAACAGTGCCTGGCAGCGGGCGTGCAGGCTCACCGCTTTGTCGCCGAGGCTTTCGTTGCCAGCGGCGCATCGGCGCCAGCGGCTGCGTCGCTGAGCACGCTGGACCCGGTGCTGGAAAAAGTCGGCCCACGTTACTCGTTGGACGGCATGCTCGCAGTCCGCGAGCAATCGGTGCGGGCCCTGGCAGCCATTGTCAGCCAACTGAAAGTCGGCATGACCACTGCCGAGGCGTTGCAGATGGCGGCCGAGACGTTGCAGGCGATGGGCGCGTCGCACACCTGGCACCCGACCTATATCCGCTTTGGCGACGACACCGTGCGCACACCCCGCCAAGGCATCGACCCACAGCGCCAACTGCGCGCCAGCGACATCGCCGTGGTCGACCTCGGCCCGGTGTGGGATGGCTACGAAGGCGACTACGGCGACACCTTCGTGTTTGGCGAGCACCCGCTGTATCACGCCTGCGTCAAGGCCCTGCACGAAGTGTTCGAAGAAACGCGCCAAGCCTGGTGCGCGGGGCTGACCGGCCGTGAGCTGTACGACTTCGCCGAACGCAGCGCCCTCGCCAAAGGCTGGCAGCTGGAGCGCAACCTGGCCGGGCATCGCATTGCCGACTTCCCGCATGCCCTGTTCGGGCAGGACAAACTGGCCGAGTTGGACATCGTGCCGAGTGAGATGGTGTGGGTGCTGGAGATTCAGCTGTGCCACCCCACCGAGCCGGTTGGGGCGTTTTTCGAGGACATTCTGGTTGGCCAAAACAGCCCACTTATCAATGAACAAAGGTCATAAGTACATGCCGATTCAGCTTGCCCGATTAGCCTGACCCAACATCATGAAAACAAGGCAAACAACTGACTGCGAAAGTGAATGCCAAGCCGGTCAAACGCCCGGTTGCGGTAGGTTTTCACAGTGCTCTCCTTGATACCCAGGTCGGCGGCAATGCCGGCGTGGGTCATGCCCTGAAGCAGGCGGATGCAGATGTTCAACTCTTGCGTGGTCAGGTCGGGGCAGCGCTGGAGCAGCTGCTGCCGAGGGTCCTTGACGGGGTTCAGGGCTTTCAGCGCCAGGTGCCCACGCAAGAGCTGCAACAACGCTGGGCTGAGCGCTTCGCACATCTGCAGTTCACGGTCGTTGAAATAGCCTTGGTCGTGGTGGCGGTAGAGGTTGAACTGCACCGGGCGCGCCTGCTCGTCCAGGTACACACTGGACAACCGTTCGATCATGCCGTTGCGCTGGTAGATCGCCTCGCGGTAGGGCCCGTGGCGGATGTCCTGTGCGACCAGGTGGCCGACTTGCCCAGGGGCCGCCTTCAAGGGTTCGAACAGCGGGTCGTAGCGATGGTAGTGCTCGATGTACGCCTGGCCGCACCGCAGCACCAGGTTGGTGTCCGGGTGGCGGGTGCCGGCTGCCAGTAGCTGCGGCCGCGCGCCGTCCATGCGCAGCACGGAAAAATGCTGGCAAGCCGCCCATTGGCCCAGGCAGTCCAGCAACGCACCGGGAAAACCGGGCGTCCCCAGCGTACGGGTCAAGTCGCTAAATGGGCGTATTTCCGCTGGCAAGGTCGATGCCTGTGGGGTGCTGAGACGAATCATGGCGGCACTCGGCTATTTATTGTTTTTGGATCGAGCGAACAGGGCCCGATAAATAGTTAACTTATTAACTATCAGTCTGCCGCCAATCATTGTCCTTGTCCACCTCACGGGTGACAGCCCTGCCGGACGCTCGTCCGTAAGCTGGCCCGACAACGACAATGAGCGCAAACACCCATGGACCTCCACCCCCTCGACCTGCGCGTCACGCGCTACGCAGCCGAAGCCAAGGACGTCGTTCTGATCGAACTGCGCGCCGCCGATGGCCGAGCACTTCCGCCCTTCAGCGCGGGTGCACACCTGGAAATCCTCGTCGCCGGCGAGCTGCCACGCCACTACTCACTGCTCAATGCCCCCCATGAACACGACCGCTACCTGATCGCTGTCGGCCTGGTGCCTGACAGCCGCGGCGGCTCGCGCTTCCTGCATCGGCAACTGCGCCTGGGCGACACCCTCGCTTGCAGCCTGCCCCGCAACCATTTCCCGCTGGACGAGCACCTGCAACGTTACTGCCTGGTAGCAGGCGGCATCGGCATCACCCCGATACTGGCGATGCTGCGTTGGTGCCAGGCGCACGACAAAGACTGGCGGTTGGTGTACTGCGCCCGCAACCGGCAACGCGCCGCGTTCTATGAAACGCTGCGCGAACTGGACCCTGCGCGGGTGCACCTGCACTTCAACGACGAAGCGGGCGGCCATCTGAATACCGCTGGGCTGCTCGACACCCTGCGCGACGACGAGCACCTGTACGCCTGCGGGCCGGCGCCAATGCTCGATGCCCTGCAAGCCGCTGCGGGGCCGCGCGCCGAACGCCTGCACATCGAACGCTTCAACGCCGCGACGGCCAGCACCGAGGGCGACAGCGGCTTCACCGTGCACCTGAGCCGTAGCGACCGAAGCCTCTGGGTCGCGCCCCAGCAAACCATCCTCGAAGCCCTCGAGCACCATGGCATCGAGCTGCCGTTTTCGTGCCGCGCCGGCATATGCGGCAGTTGCGAAACCCGCGTCTGCGCAGGCATGCCAGACCACCGCGACCTGATCCTCTCGGACGCCGACAAGGCCGAAGGCCGCAGCCTGATGATCTGCGTTTCGCGTGCCCTCGGCGACAGCCTGGTGCTGGACCTCTGAACCGCCCCCCCTTCTTGAAGGAGCAACCCCATGTCACTGCCAAGCAGCAACCTTATCGCGCATGCGCGCAAGGCCAGCGAACCGATGGCCAACCGCGAAACCCCGTTCATCTACAACGAGTGGTACGTTGCCGCCTTCGACGATGAAGTCGGCCGGCATTTGTTGGCCCGGCGCCTGCTCGGCCGCCGCGTGGTGATGTACCGCACAGAAGCGGGTGAACCGGTGGCCCTGGAAGACCGCTGCGCACACCGCTCGTTCCCGCTTTCGCGCAGCCACCTGCAAGGCGACACCATCGTCTGTGGCTACCACGGTTTTCGCTACGACGCCGCCGGCGACCTCACCGAAGTGCCGTCCCAGAAAAACTGCCCGCGCGGCATTGGCGTACGCCGCTACCCGCTGGTGCGCCAGGGGCCGCTGCTGTGGATATGGCTGGGCGAGCAAGCCCTCGCCGACCCGGCGCTAATCCCCCATCAGGCGTGGATCGACGACCCGGCCTGGGCCTGCACCTCCGGGTATTTCCATCACCCGGGCAACTACGTCAGCCTGCATGAGAACCTCATGGACCTGACCCACCTGAGCTTCCTGCATGCCAACACTATCGGCACCCCCGACTACGCCAGTGCCCCGTACAAACTGGACCTCAAGGAAGGTCATTACACCCTGATCCGCGAAGTGGTACCGACCACTCTGTCACCGGTCTGGGGTAAGACCACAGGCCTGGAAGGCTGCGCCAGTGCAGCCCGCATTGCCACCTCGGAGTTTCTCTCCCCGGCCCTGCACCGGGTCAGCGTGACCTTCTACGACAGCGCGCAACCGGCCGAGCAACGCCAGCAGTTTCACATTCGTACCGCGCACATCCTGACCCCGGAAACCGCCAACAGCCTGCACTACTTCATCGTCCATGGTCGCGACTTTGCGCAACACGACGAAGCCTTGGGCGACTACATGCACGAGCAGCTGTTCGCCGCCTTCAACGAAGACGTCGAAGGGCTCGGGGCACTGGAAGCCGCGCTCGACGACCGTGACGACCACCACTACGAGATTTCCGTGGCCAGTGACGCGCCGGCCGTCGCCACCCGCATGTACCTGAAGAAACGTGCCGATGCCGAACGCCTGCACACCAGCCGCAAGGTCGGCTGAAGGCAGCGCAGGCCGCCGTCCATAACAACAATAAAAGGGACAACACATGTTCAAGCCTGAACGGGGTATTACCTGCCTGCGCCTGGCCCTGCTGGCAGCACTGGCTTTGCCAGTGCATGCCCGCGCCGACTTCGTCGCCGACAGCCAGGGCAGCCTGGAGCTGCGCAACTTCTACCAGAATCGCGACTTTCGCCAGAGCGGTGCCAAGGCCTCGCAAGTCGGTAACTGGTCGCAAGCCTTCATGCTCCGAATGCAGTCGGGTTTCACCGACGGGCCTGTCGGGTTCGGGCTGGATTATCTCGGCCTGCTGGGGGTCAAGCTCGACTCAGGGCGTGGCCGCAGCGGCGACGGCACGCTGCCTTTTGGCTCGCAATCAGGCCGGCCGGTGGACGACTTCAGCCACATGGGGGTTACCGGCAAGCTGCGCGTGGCCAAGACCCGACTCGACGTCGGCATCCTCACCCCGACCTTGCCCGTGGTCTTCCGTGATGACATGCGCCTGATGCCCCAGACGTTCGATGGCGCGCTGCTGCAGTCGCAGGACGTCGAACGGCTCACCCTCACCGCCGGGCAACTCTGGCGCTCGCGCACCCGCGAATCGTCAGGCAGCGACCGCATGTACCTGGCCGGGCGCAGCGCCGACTTCGACAGCGGCGCCTTCGATGTACTCGGCGCCAGCTATGACGTGGGCCACGGTTTGATCGCCAGCGTCTTTCGCGGCGAACTGCACGACGTCTACCGGCAAGACTACTACGGCCTGGTGCACACGCTGCCACTGGGGCCAGGGATGTCGCTGCTCACCGACCTGCGCTACTTCGACAGCAACAGCGCCGGCACTGCCAAGGCCGGCAGCGTCGACAACCGCAACTTCAACATGATGAGCACCTTCAGTGTTGGCGCGCACAAGGTTGGCGTGGGCTACCAGCGCATGTACGGCAATGACGCCTTCCCCACCCTGAACGGCTACACCCCGCCGTACACCGCCAACCTGGTCACGATCGGCACCTTCACCAGTGCCGGCGAGGTCTCCTGGCAGGCCCGCTATGACTACAACTTCGTCGCCCTTGGGCTACCGGGGCTGAGCTTCATGACCCGCTACGTGCGGGGCGACGAGATCCGCACCGGCGCTGCCGACGGCCATGAGTGGGAACGCGACACCGACCTCACCTACGTGATTCAGGCCGGCTACTTCCAGGGCCTGGGCCTGCGTTGGCGCAACGCGGCCTATCGCTCCAGCTACGCCAGCGACATGGACGAGAACCGGCTGATCCTCAGCTACACCCTGAAACTCTGGTGAATCCCCCTACACCTGCCCTTCGAGGTACTTCCATGAGCCAGACCTTCGAGACTCTGCAACACTCGCAGAACACTACCAGCACCCACCGCCAGGTCAGCTGGCGGATCATGCCGCTGCTGCTGATCAGCTACGTGTTCGCCCACCTGGACCGCATCAACATCGGCTTCGCCAAACTGCAGATGAGCAACGACCTGCAATTCTCCGACACCGTGTACGGCCTGGGGGCCGGGCTGTTCTTCGTCGCCTATGCGATGTTTGGCGTGCCGGCCAACCTGGTGCTCGACAAGCTCGGCCCGCGGCGCTGGATCGCCCTGATGATGGTGACCTGGGGGCTGCTCTCCAGTGCCATGCTGCTGATTGAAAGTGCCCAGGGTTTCTACGCCCTGCGTTTCGGCCTCGGGGTGGCCGAAGCCGGTTTCTTCCCGGGCATTCTGGTCTACCTGTACCGCTGGTTTCCGGCTGGGCGCAGGGCGTCGATCACGGCCCTGTTCACCCTGGCGGTGCCTATGGCCGGCGTAGTCGGCGGCCCGGTATCGGGCTGGATCCTCGAACACATGCAAGACACCGCCGGGCTGCGCGGCTGGCAGTGGATGTTCCTGATCGAAGGCCTGCCAGTCGTGGCGCTGGGCCTGGTGATACTGGCGCGGCTCGACGACCGCATCGAAGACGCACGCTGGCTCAGCGACGCGCAGAAGCACGCGTTGCGGCAAACGCTGGCCGGCGAAGAAGCGCGCAAACAGATCAGTTCCTGGCGCGGCATCTTTGCCAATGGCCAGGTCTGGCTGCTGGTGGCGATCTATTTCGCGGTCATGCTGGCGGTCAACACCCTGGCCTTCTGGATGCCGGCGCTGATCCACGGTTCGGGGGTTGCCCACGATAGCCAGGTTGGCCTGCTCAGTGCCCTGCCCTATCTGGCGGGCTGCTTCTTCATGATTGCCGTGGGGCGTTCTTCAGACCACCACAAAGAGCGGCGCTGGCACTTGTGCGTGCCGATTCTGATGTGCGCGTTGGGCTTGACCCTGACCGGCCTGCAGCCGCAGTCACCGCTATGGGTCATGGCCGGCCTGGCCATTGCCGGCATGGGCGCCAGCAGCGCGTTGCCGATGTTCTGGCAGTTGCCACCCGCCTACCTGGCCGGCCCGATACTGGCGCCGGGGCTGGCGCTGATCAGCTCGCTGGGCAGCGTCGCCGCTTTCGTGGCGCCTTACCTGATCGGCTGGATGCGCGACAACACGCAAAGCGCCAGCCTGGCGCTGTACCTGTTGTCGCTGGTGATCGCCTTGGGGGCGCTGCTGGTGCTGCGTACCTCGGCTGCGGTGGTCAACCCACGCTGAGGCGAGGTACGCAGGCAGGCGTGGCTAGGCCGCGCCTGCCTTCAGCAACTATCCCTCTTAGGGACGAACTGCAGTCACTTCGATCTCAACACGCCAGGCTGGGTGAGCCAAGCCTGCAATCTGGAACGCGGAACGTGCAGGCAGGACTGGCTGCTTGGCGTCTGGGCCGAAGAACTGGGTGTAGCCGGCCATGAAGCCGTCGAAGTCCATCTTGCCGCCGTTCTCCGGGCCGCCTACCAGGAATACCTGCATCTTCACCACATCCTTCAGGCCCAGACCGAGGTCTTTGAGCTGCTTCTGGATGTTCTCGAGCACATTGATGGTTTGTGCTTTGGTATCACCGAAGGATTCCAGCGAATCCTTGGCTGCCTCTGGGTGGATAGCCGACGGAACGGAGCCGCTCAGGTAAACGACGGTCTTGCCTGCGGGTACTTCGACAGCTGCCGAAATGGGGAAACTGCCTGCGCTGTGGCGCACGACATCCTGTGCATGAACGCTCCCGGCACCAGCAATTGTCAGGGCCAATGCAGCAACGGTCTTGAAAGCGACCTTCATGTGTTTCTCCTAGTTGATTACCACGGGTGATGTGCACGCCTCGACGAGGCATGCACGGTCATTCCATTGTCGTAGCGGGGTTTAGAATCGATACAGGCTAAACGGTGTTGGGTCCAGCACTGGGGCTTTGCCCAGCAGCAGGTCGGCCGTCAACTCGGAAGACACCGGGCTTTCTGTCATGCCCCAACCGGTCGCGGTGTTGATGACCAGGCCAGCGTACTCTTTGACGGTCGAGATGATCGGGTTTTCGTCCGGGGCGATCGCCATGGCGCCGCTCCACTGATCGATCAGTTTCGACTCGGCGAAGGCTGGGAATTCCACCTTCAGTTTTGCCAGCGAGGCATTGAGCTCTGGAAGATCAGGGGCCGCCGTCATCAGCCTGTTTTTCTCGAACGGCGACACTTCATCCAGCTTCCAGCTGGTTGGCTGAAGGAACGAGTCGATCAACTGCTTGTTGAGCGAGACGTGAACCGGGAAGTCCGGGATGGCCAGCAGTGGCAGGTACTTGTAGCCATACATGAAGGACTCTTTGACCACCGGCGCAACCACGACGCGCGGCGAGGTGGCGTAGGTACCGTCAGCCTGCTCGCGGAAGTAGATGTTCCCTGGCAGCGCAACGTTACCGCCCGGTGCACGAGGTGCGGCGCTGATGATCTGCTGGGACTGGTAGGCAGGCAAGGTCGGTACATCGACCCCCAGGTTCTGCATGAACAGCCTGGACCAGGCACCGCCGGCCACAACGACGCGAGAGGTCTTGATGGCGCCCTTCTCGGTCACCACGTCGGAGATGGCACCTGCTTGGGTTTCCAGTCCACGCGCGGCGCAGTGGGTGTAGATGCGCACGCCCATTTTCTTGGCGCACTCGGCCATAACGTACGAGGCACGCTCGGCGTCCAGGCTGCCCGAGTCTTCCTCGAAGCCTGCGATCTTCCAGCTGGACGAGGCACCGCGCAGGCGCTGCTCAAGTTCAGTGCCTTGAATGATGCGGGTCTTGAAGGGGATGTCGGAGCCAACCTCACGGGTTTTGAGGTCGATCCACTTTCTGACGCCTTCCAGGTCTTCTTCATCGAAAGGCACTTCGACACGGCCTTGGGTGCGGTAGCTGGTGTCAGCACCAACCTTGGCATTCATTTCGCGCCAGCGTTGCTTGGCAAGGTGGTGCAACTGGAAGGTCGCATCCGGCATCTTGTAGGTCATGACCTGGCCATAGAACCGGCAGGACTGCTCGCCAGCAATGTCGCCTTTTTCAACGATGACGACCGACAGGCCACGCTCGACCAGGTTGATCGCGGTGGTAAGACCGAGAATGCCCGCGCCGATGACGACCACGTCTGCTTGCTTGGGCAGCACACCCTCGGTGCCTTCGACAAAACCGAACCGCGGTTTGCCGGGGATCAACCGACCCTCGCGCGTCAGCATAGGGGTAAGAATCCCCGCACCTGCCGCAGCTGCCACAACGCCGCCGCCAATCAAAAACTTACGCCTGGTCATTCCCATGACACTTTCCTTTCCTAGCATTCAGTATCGGTTACATCAGCCCGAACAACGGGCGCATGCAAGGCCGACAGCCCACCTGGCCAACTATGCGGCCATTGTGTGAGGCTGACGGTTCAAATTGAGGGCGGCTATTCTGGTGATGCAGCACTGCGGGAGGAATCGCTGGGGGCAAATACTTAGTTCATGTATTTCGTAACTTTCACACAAAGGACATAAATAGTTGATATGGCGACGTGGCGACTGCGTAAGTGGCGCTGCCCACACGTTGGCAATTAGCTGGCCACACCTTCTTTGAACTAATTGGTTAACCCTACACCCTAAGCCTGAGCAGCAAGACCATTGCCACTCACTAGAAAGGTTCGATCATTTATGAAACGTGAACAGATTGAAGGTGTTGCAGAGCAGGTAACCGGTAAAGCACAAAGCGCGGTGGGTCGGCTGATTGACGACCCCGCCCTGGAAGCTGAGGGTGATGGGCGCCAGGTCGCTGGCCAACTCACTAAAAGCTACGGTGACGCATTGAATAACGTTTCTACTTTTGTGAAAGAGAAGCCCATCGCAGCGCTGGCCATTGGTGCAGCCATCACGTTAGTTCTGAGCCGCCTGTTGCGGCGTTGAGCATGAGAGTTCACGGGCCTTTAATGCCAGTCAGTTAGGCGTTATTGCCGGTAATTGGGGCCGCTGCGCAGCCCATCGCAGCGGCCCCCTAGGCCCTAACTGACTGACACCCAAGGAAGAAAGAATGTCGGACCACTGTGGGATGCTTGCTCAACAACAATACCAGCTGGCATCAAAACAACTGCTCTTCGTTTTACTAGGGGTTTTCTCGCTCACGCAAATACCCCACGCCTTCGCAGAAAACGCCAATGGCAAAAATCTCTACGTGCAACGATGTGCGGTATGCCACGGAGCAGATATCAAGGGAACCGGGGGGTTAGCCACTAAAAGCAACCCTCCCACACCTGACCTTACAACGGCTGCCTTCAAGAAACGCCTGAACGATTATCCAGGCGTTATTGTGGCGTCAGTGATACTTAGGCCAAATGGAAACTTGATTCCAAAGACGCTACAGGAGAACGGTGTGAAAATCCCGCCGCACGCCTGGAGCGTTCAGGATTTTCGCGATCTGAATCAATACATGACGGGTATCATTTCAAGAGCACGTTGATCTCGAGACGACGAACTCAGCGGCTTAGAAACCGAACAGCTGTCGTGGGAATCTACTCTCGGATGGCAGGCCAAGCGATGCAAAGAGGCAGCCAGGCAAATCGGGCTTCGTGTCTATCACGTCCGCCACTTGGTGGAGCCAGTGTGAACCTGGCCCGATCTTGCGTAGCAGGTACCAGATTACAGCGATCAGCCCGTAGAGACGGCTGAGTGCGTTCTGATCGAGCGCCACGTTTCTAAAGTATGCCTCCGCAGGCAGTACAGGTAACGGGTTCGATGCGACCTGGTTCCAAATGCGCGTATGGTGAGCGCTGCGGTTGCGCAGCGTGTTGATCTCCTGCAGCCAGTCCTTCAGGACCTTGGCATTGCTGATACCCAGTCGAGCTGCAATGCGGTTTTGATGGCTTCCCTTCAGGATCTCAAAGTATTTGGAGAGCGTCCCGAAGTCCCAGGCTTCGACGACAACCCAAAAGGGCATGGCTTTATGGTTCTGCCTGTGCCATTCGATGCAGTCTTCGCGGCTGCGGTTGATTTGCTCGGTTTGCCGAGTTTTCCACTCGTTCCAGGTGTTGCGCTGTCTCCCACGCCGATCCTGCCAGTTGGCAGTTTGCCTGGGGTTGATGAAACGAGGGTCCAGGTAAGCCAGCGGATAGTGATAGCCAACCTCATGAGCAACTATCGAGCGCATATGAATTTCGATGCGCTCGATGGCATCAAGCATCAACTGGCGAAGCTTTTTGTCGAATAGATACAGACTGAATGCCGAATCGAAGCACGTGCCCGCCGTGAAGGTGTCTTGGCGAAGCGGCTTGTGGGTGATGTTGCAGAGGGTGACTTGGCCGCGCTGGTCCCGCACAAACTCTCGCGCAGGAAACCAGAACCCACTCAGCCGGTAGTACCCCACTTAAGCAAGCTTGCGCTCAGCCCGTAGGGGGCACGCAACTATCATCCCACGGCTGACCAAGAGCTTGGCCAGGTTGCTGTAGGACTGAAATGGCTTGGGCGGAGCGAGTTGTCGCAACTTCCATGTCCCAGAAATGAGAAGGCCCAACCATAGAGCCGGACTTGCCAGCACCAGAGGATTGGGCGCGATTGCTACAAATACTCGGCCACACCGCCTGTTTTGTCAAGGCAGACCCGCCCATCAATCCAGGTGGTTGATGCACACCACCTTGGGCTGGGTCATGTCCTCATAGGCAAACCGCACCCCTTCGCGGCCCAGGCTGCCGTACTTGAAGCCCCCAAACGGCATGGCGTCGAAGCGGTAATCGGAGGAGTCGTTGATCATCACGCCACCGGCCTCGATCCGCCGCGCCAACTTCAGCGCCGTCGACAGGTCTCGGGTGAATACCCCTGCATGCAGGCTGTATTCCGGGGCATTGGCCAGGGCAACGGCCTGGTCGAGGGTGTCGAACGGCTCCAGGATTACTACGGGGGCGAACACTTCCTGCAGCCAAATACGGCTGTCGTGGCTGACCGTTTCCAGTACCGTAGGTGCGTACAGAGCACCTTGCCGGCGATGACCGCAAAGCAGCGTCGCCCCCTGCCCCAGCGCTTCTTCCACCAGTTGCTCGGTACGGCGGGCCGCCTGCTCGGTAACCATCGGGCCGACATCCGTGTCCGGGCTGGCGGGGTCACCCAGCTGCAAAGCCTTGGATTGCGCGACGAACTGCTCGCGGAAGGCTTCGTACACCGCGCGCTGCACCAGAATCCGTTGCGTGCCGATGCAGTTCTGCCCCGCCGCCCAGAAGGCCCCAGAGACACAGGACTCCACGGTCGGCCCCAGGTCACAGTCCTCCAGCACCAGTACAGGCGCATTGCCGCCCAGGTCCATGGCGAGCTTTTTGAGCCCTGCGCTGCGGGCGATCGATTCGCCGGTGGCAAAACCGCCGGTAAACGAAATCATGCGCACCTCACGCAGCTCGACCAGCGCCTTGCCCAGTTCGACACCACCGGTTGCCGTGGTCACCACGTTGTCGCCAAGCCCGGCCTGCACCAGGCAATCGACCAGCTTCAACGCCGACAACGGCGCCAGCTCGGACGGTTTTAGGATCACCGCATTGCCCCCGGCAATCGCCGGGCCCAGCTTGTGCGCCACCAGGTTCAGCGGGTCGTTGTAGGGCGTGATCGCGACAATCAGGCCCAGCGGTTCGCGGCTGAACCAGCCTTGGCGGGCTTCGGACCCTTCATAGGCTTCGAACGGCACCACCTCCCCGGCATTGCGCCGGGCTTCTTCGGCGGACAGCTTCAGCGTGTTCACACAGCGCTTCACTTCCTTCTGGGCCTGACGCAGGGTTTTACCGGCTTCGGCCACGATCAAGTTGGCGAACGCAGCCGCATCGGCTTCGACCAACCGCGCAGCTTCTTCAAGAATGCGCGCGCGACGGTGCCGTGGCATCGCTGCACTTTCAAGGCACCCCGCCCGTGCGCGTGCCAGCAAGGCGGGCACGGCCGTGGCGTCCAGATTGGGCACACGCCCCACCAGACGGCCGTCGAAGGGGCTGAATACGTCGATGTGGCTCGGCGCTACAGCGTGAACACTGGCCATGCGAGATACGCTCATAAAGGCTCCGTTACTGACGCGGGGTGGTGTGCAGGGCGATGATGTCAGAGAGCAAGGCATAGGCGGTTTCGATACGCCCTGCGCCCGGCCCGGACACCGTGACCGCCCCCAGCAGCGCGCTATTGAACGACACCGCATTGACCGCGCCGTTGATGCCGGCAAGCGGATGATCTAGCGGCAACAGACGCGCTTCGACACTCGCGGACACCGTGCCGTCAGCACCCTTGCTGGCAGCGCCGATCAGTTTCCAGCACTGCCCCGTGGCCTGCGCCTTGACGATATCCGACGCACTGATGCCGCTGATGCCCGAGCACATCACGTCGCTGACGCTCAAGCGCGCATCCAGCAACTCGTTGGCCAGGATCACCACCTTCAGGCGCACGTCATAACCTTCGACGTCCGCCGTCGGGTCGGCCTCTGCGTACCCCAGTTGCTGCGCCTGGGCCACCGCATCCGCGAACGACATGCCGTCTTTCATGCGGGTCAGCACGTAGTTGGAGGTGCCGTTCAGAATGCCTTCGAAGCCTTGAATTTGCGAACCTGCCAGGGCCTGCTTGGCCAGGCGGATCACCGGGGTGCCGCTCATGACCGCGCCTTCGTATTCGAACGCGACATTGTGGCGGCGCGCCAGCGCTTTCAGCTCGGCACCGTGCAATGCAATCGGCCCCTTGTTGGTGGTCACCACATGGATGCCGCTCTCCAGCGCCCAGCGGCAGAAGGTGGCCGCTGGCTCGCCATCGACCGGGTTGGTGAAGGTAGCTTCGGCGATGATATCGGCGCCGGACTGCTTGATGACGGTCTCGTTGAACGCCTCGGCAGTGCCCCCTGCAATCAGGGCGAGCGCGCCCTTTTCGGCGGGCAAGGCTGCCAGCGCGGCAGCGTCCAGGCCATTGCGGTCGACCACCGAACCGAGGAACAGGTCGGTGACGCCGACGATCTTCAGGCTGAAGCCGAGGGTGGCCTGCCAGCTGTCATTATGCGTTGCGATCAACTGGGCCAGGCCTCTGTTGACACCGCCAAAACCGACCAGGGCAATGTTGTATTCAGTCACGAAGGCATTCCTTTTTGCTGTTGTTTGATGGGCCTAGCGTACGAGCCGGCTCCGGGCAGTTGAATAGGCCAAAGTGCCGTATTTATTGGGCGTTCTGCACACACGCGAAATGGCCACTTTACGGATGCCACAGGCAGCTCGCGTTCCCTGTAGCAGCGGCCTTGTGTCGCGAAAGGGTCGCAGAGCGACCCCCAGGTTTCAGCATCGCCGCCTGAACTGTGGGGGCTGCTCTGCAGCCCTTTCGCGACACAAGGCCACTCCTACAGAAAGGGGCACGCGCAGGGGAGAATGGGGGGTTAGAAGACAGCGGAGAGCACAAACGAGGTAACGGTGTTTTCAACACCCGGCATGCCGGCGATTTCTTTCCAGACGGCGTGGACCCGTTCTGGGGTCGCCGCAGCAACCCTCAGCATCAGGTCGAACTCGCCGCTGAGCACTTCGCACTGGATCACTTCAGGGAGGGTGCGCAATTTGGCCAGCACGTCGTCCCCGCGCATGCGGTCGTAGCGATAGACGAAAATCGCCGCGCTAATCAACGATGAAGGGCGGCGGGAATCCCCCAGCCGAACGGTGTAGCCCTGTATCGCGCCATCGCGCTCAAGCCGTTCGATACGCTGGCGCACCGCATTGCGCGAGAGGTTCACCTTGGCCCCGAGTTCGGCATGGGCGATCCGCGCATTGGCAGTCAACTCGGCAAGAATGCGCTCGTCCAGCGGGTCGAGGATGCGTTTCATGCCGGCCTCGACTGCGCTGCCAGCAGGGCCTTGCACAAGCCATCAAGGTCCCCTCTACACAGGGCTGGCGGCCCGTCCTGCACCACGGGCTGCGGTGCACGCTCACCCTCCCACACGCCCAACTGCGCTAACAGCGCAGCCGACTTGGCCGGCGCAATCTGGCCCAGGGTCACCATCGGTGCGCCCAGGCTGCGTCGATGCATGCGGCCGGCCAGCGCGCCGACAGCCGTGTGCGGGTCGACCAGCGCTGCGGCTTGCGTGCGAAGCTTGATGACTTCGCGGCGCACCTCGGCCTCATCCACCGCATAAGAGTCGAACAACACCCGCGCCTGAAGCCATTGCGCATTGCCGATGCTCAATTCTCCGCAAGCCTCGAACTGCGTCATCAGTGACGCGACACTGCTGCCACTGCGCCCGTACAGCTCCCAGATGAAGCGCTCCAGGTTCGAATAGAGCGAGAAGTCCATGGCCGGTGACAATGTGCGCTGACTGGCGTGCGGCGCGTAGCGATTGCGGTGCAGAAACCGGTGAAGGGCATCGTTGCTGTTGGTCGACACGATCACCTGGTTGATCGGCAGGCCCATTTTCTGCGCAATGAAGCCGGCGTAGATCTCTGCGAAACTCGCTGCGGGCACACTGAACCCGACCGGGCGGGTGCCGCCCCCCAGTTGCAGCGCCGCGTGGAAGTAGAACACGATCTGGGCAAGTACCCCGACCCAGTTGGTGGAGTTGAAACACACCGGTATCAACCCTTCCAGGGGCCAGGCACGGAACAGCCGCGCCACTAGGGTCTGGCAGTCATCGAAACTGCCATCGACGGGTATCAGCTGAACACTGGCGGGGTCACCCGCCTGCAAGGCGGCCAGGCGGTCTGGCGGGATCTCGTTGCGGGGGTAGAGAATCGCCAGGCGCACCTTCGGCCTGGAGGCGAAGGCTTCGATGGCGGCAATACCGGTATCGCCATTGGTGGCCCCGACCACCAGCGCCGCTTCGCCCGATCGCTCGAGAAAGTGGCTGACCAGCCGCGCCTGAAGCTGTGCGGCAAAGTCTTTCGAGGTGTGGGTAGGGCCATGAAACAGCTGCAGGATCCATTCGTTATGGCCAATCTGCTGCAGTGGCGTGATGGCACGATGGCTGAAGGCCTTGTAGCTGTCGCTGAGCAGCGCACGCAAGGCTTGATCATCGATGGCATCGCCGACAAAAGGCGCGATCACCCGCCAGACCAGCTCATCGAACGGCAGCCATGACCAACTGGCGATCTCCTCCGGGCTGATCACCGGCAAGTGTGCTGGCACATACAGCCCGCCATCAGCGGCAGGCCCCGACAGCACCACCTCACGGAAGTCCGCCCGTACATCACCGTTGCGGGTACTTACGTAGTGCATGAAAACTCCACAGGGTTACAAAGGCCGGTGCGCGTGTGCCACCAGCCAGGAAGAAAACAGCGCGGCATCGGGCGGCAATGGGCGGCCCTGCTCGCGTACCAGGTAAAACGACTCGCTCGCTTCGATGCGCTGGCTGAACGGCGCGACCAACTGGCCGTCCCTGAGCAGGTCCTCGACCACCGAGGACCGCGCCAGCGCCACCCCCTGCCCCAGCTCGGCCATGCGGATGGTGGACACCAAGGTGTCGAACTGCAGCCCGCGCGAATAATCGACATCGTCCGCGCCCACCCGCTTGAGCCAATACCCCCAGCCCTCCTCATAGCCCAACACATGCAGCAGCGGGTGGTGCCTGAGGTCGCGTGGTTCGCGAATGGCCGAGCGCGCCATCAGTGCCGGCGAACACACCGGCACCAACACGTCCCAGGTCAAGCGTTGGGCATGCAGGCCGGGCCATTCGCCATTGCCCCAGCGCACTTCCAGGTCGTCCTCGCCATCGGGCGCCTTGACCCAGAGGTTGCTGATGTAGCGGATATCGATGTGCGGGTGCTGGCGGCTGAAGTCCGGCAGCCGCGGGGCAAGCCAGTACTGCAGAAACGACAGGCTGCCACGCACCTTAACGGGGCCGCGCTTGTGCTGGCCGAAAATCTCGTTGGTGCCCACCGCCAGGCGGCTGATCGCATCCTGCACCACCGGCAGGTATGACTGCCCTTCTTCGGTCAGGCCCAGGCCCCTGGGCAAGCGCTTGAACAAGGCCACGCCCAGGTGGCTTTCGAGTTGCCGAATCTGCTGGCTTACCGCACCTTGGGTAAGGTGCAGTTCCTCCGCCGCGTGGGTAAAGTTCAAGGCGCGTGCCGACACTTCGAACGACCGCAGCCAGTTGAGCGGCGGCAGGGATTTTTGCTTCATCGACACGACCTCGTTCACAGTTGAATCCGTGCATCATGAACCGGTTTGTTCAGGTCGCGCCAACACCCGCGCCTGCCGATGCCGCAGCCGCCAGGCGCTGTGCACGTTTGTTGCGGGTTACCCAGTAGACGAAGTAGCACCAGGCAATGAACGGAATGCCGAAATACAGGGCAACACGCTGCTCCGGGTCGAAGGCAATGCCGACACACGCCAGCACGCAACAGGCAATCGCGCCCAGCGGCACCCACGGGTAGCCACGCACCCTGAAGTGCAGGTCTTCGACCCGGCCGCCATTGGCCACATAGTGCCGGCGGAAGGCCATCTGGCTGGCGGCGATGCTCATCCACACCACCACCACTGCCAGGCCGGAAATCGACACCAGCGCCAAGTACACCGTGTCTGGCGCCAGCACGCTGCTGAGCAACGATGCCGCCGCGCCGGCCATACTCAGCATGATGGCGTTGACCGGCGTGCCGCGTGGCGACAGGCGGGCGAAGCACTTGGGCATATGGCCCTGATCACTGAGCGTCCACAGCATCCGCGAGGCCGCGTACAACCCGGAGTTGGCGGCCGACAGCAGCGCGGTGAGGATCACGAAGTTCATGATGTCTGCCGAGTACGGAATGCCGATCAGGTCGAAGACCATGACGAACGGGCTTTCGACCAGGCCTGCCTGTTCACGTGGCAGCAAAGTGGCCAGGACGATGATGGTGCCGACGAAGAACAGCGCCAACCGCACTACCGTAGTACGTATCGCCTTGGGCACGCTGTCCTGTGGGTCTTTTGCCTCACCGGCGGCAATGCCGATGAGTTCGGTGCCGGAGAAGGCGAACGACACCGCCAGCAACGTCATCGCGATCGGCAGCAAGCCAGTCGGGAACAAGCCTTCACGGGTGAAGTTGGACAGCCCGATGCCCTGCACGTGCTGCACATCGAACAGGCCAAAAATCGCCGCCCCACCGATGGCGATGAAGGCGATCACCGTCAGCACCTTGACCAGCGACAGCCAGAATTCGGTCTCGGCGAACAGGCGCACCGACACTACGTTGCTGACCAGTACCGTGATCGCGAACAACGCGCTCCAGATCCACACCGGCGTGTCGGGGAACCAGCGCACCATCAGGATACCCGCCGCGGTGAACTCCGAGCCGATCGCCACCGTCCAGGTCAACCAGTACAGCCAGGCCACCGTATACCCGGTACCAGGCCCCAGATAGCGGGTTGCATAACTGCTGAACGAGCCGGTTTCGGGCATCTGCACCGCCAGTTCACCCAGGCAGACCATTACCAGGTAGACCATGACCGCGCCGACGATATAGGCGATGACCGCGCCCAAGGGCCCGGCCTGGTTGACCGTGTAGCCTGACGTCAGAAACAGGCCAGTGCCGATCACGCCGCCCAGCGCCAGCATGACGATATGGCGCGTGTGCATCTCTTTCTTGTACCCGGCCGGGTGGCCCGACGCCGCGTTTGAGTGTTCGGTGGACATAGTTGAGTTCTCATGAAGTGGCTGGCACAGCAGCCGGCAGGCGACCTTGAGGCCGCCACCGTCGCTGTGTCAGCGGCTGTTATTGTTATAGCTTTCATGAATCATGAAGGGCGTGCCCGACGCCTCAGGTGGACACTTCGACGTGCCGGCCACAGGTGTCGCTGCCCTGCCCCTGCGCGCGTTCGACCTGCACAGCGGCGAACGCCTGGCGCAGGTCTTCCAGCAGGTCGGCGGTATCCTCGATGCCGACCGACACCCGCACCAGGCCTTCTGAGATGCCCAGTGCCTGGCGTTCTTCCAGGGTGTTTTCCACGTGGCTGGTTGTCCGTGCCGGCCCGTAGATGGTTTCCACAGCACCCAGGTTGCCGGCGCGGTGGGCGTAGCGCAGCTTGGGCAGCAACTTGACGACAGTGCCCATCCCACCCACCAGCACGAAACTGACGATGGCGCCAAAGCCGCGCATCTGCGCACTGGCGATCGCGTGGCCTGGGTGCCCAGGCAACCCGGGGTAGTTGACCGACTCGACCAACGGCTCGCTGCACAGGTACTCAGCCAGGGCCTGGGCGCTGGCCTGCTGCTGGCGCAGGCGCAGCGCCAGGGTCTTGATGCCGCGGATGATCAGGTACGCGGAAAACGGGTCCAGTGAAGCGCCGTTGATTTCGCGGTAGTGACGCACCTGCGCCATCAAGGCTTCGCTGCCGCAGACCACCCCGCCCAGCACATCGCCATGACCGGAAAGGAACTTGGTCGCACTGTGCACCACCACATCGACACCCAGCAGCAGCGGGTTCTGGTTCAGCGGCGTGGCGAAAGTGTTGTCGGCAACGACCAAGGCGCCCACACGCTTTGCTGCGGCCACCAAGCGGCGGATGTCGAGGATTTTCAGCGTCGGGTTGCTCGGGGTCTCCAGGTAGACCACATCGCAACCCCGGGCGATTTCACGCTCCATGGCGTCGGTGTCGAGGGTGTCGCACAGCGTCACCTCGACGCCCTGACGGGGCAGGAATTCTTCGAAAATCTTGTTGGTGCCGCCGTAGCTGTCGCGGGTCGAGACCACGCGTTTGCCGTTGCACAGGAAGGTATGCAGCACACCGCTGATGGCCGCCATCCCGGTGCTGAAGGCCACGGCTGACTCGGCGTGTTCCAGTGCGCAGAGCTTGTCCTCGAGGACCGCAACCGTCGGGTTGCTCATGCGGCTGTAGATGAAGCCCGGTTGCTTGCCCAGCGCGATGTCGTACCAGGCGTCGATATCCTGATAGCCATAGGCGGCACTGGCGATGATCGGGGTTTGGGTGGCATTGAAGGGGTGCTCGACTTGTTCCCCCTCCCATACCACCCGCGTCCCGATACCCGGCTGCACGCCGTTAGCGACCTTTGCTTGGTTATTCATGTCATTGTCTCGCATCGATGAAACACGGCGGTGTTTCGACTGGTCTGCGAGGACTATAGAGCGCACCTGCGCCCATGAAAAACGATGCAATTGGGCCCTAAGGGGCGCTTATTTTAATGGCTTACCAAGCCGCCTGCGTCGGGCAAGCCATCCGGGTTTTACGCATTACCCGGTAGGAGCAGCCTTGTGCTGCGAAGAGGCCAGTGATAGCAGCGAAGATTGATTGTGCCTGCACCGGCCTCTTCGCAG